>SDBT01005635.1_pt1 | contig 20957 bp, 24 predicted proteins | sample 2277101 | NCBI WGS metagenome assembly SDBT01 (sample SAMN10404973, study PRJNA504765) | marine sediment metagenome | isolation source: marine sediment core GS10_PC15, 103 cmbsf | place: Arctic Ocean: Southern Knipovich Ridge | collected 2010
TTTCGACTGAACGTCGTAAAATTTTGACCGTGACACTTCCTGAGAATAGTGATCCAGATGAATTTATTCGACGGCATGGTGTAAAAGAATTGCGAAAAATCATAAAGGGGAAGAGACGTGAGTTTGTCAATAGATATTAATCTGGAGAAGTTAATAAATAAAGTTCTGGTAAGCAAGTCCCAGAACAGTGATCGTGATTATACTCACTTTCATTCCTCTGAGTTTCATGCATGCCATCGCAAATTAGCGTACAAGTATTATGAAGCGATTAGTGTTTGTTCTCCTTCGGAACCTGCGGCAAAGTTTATCGATCCACAACTCCAGAGAATTTTTGATAATGGGCACGGGGTCCACTTTAGATTGGGTAAAAATCTTGAACAAACAGGGATACTGAAGGGGCAATGGAAGTGCCCTTCTTGTTTGAAGATTTTTGGAAAGAAAGATGTTTTAGGGATTCACCGTCCGAAAAAATGTGATTGTGGCGGGATGAAATTTCAGTACCAAGAAGTCGGGTTCTATGACTCAGAAACGATGATAGGTGGGCATGTGGATGCCATTTTGGATCTTCGAGGACAGGAAAATATCCCTGAGAATGCTAGCGACGAAGAATCCCATATCTTGATTGATTTTAAGTCTATGCGGTCAGAAGCGTTTAGAAGGTTAATAGGTCCTAAAGACAGTCATTTTATTCAAATACAAATATACTTGTATTTGTCAGGCTTGCATGCCGGTAAGCTCCTGTATGAAAACAAAAATGATCAAAAATTCAGGGAATTTTTAGTTCCTCGTGATCCGATTTGTATCCAAAAAATCATTGCGGATGGCAAAAGTTTGAAAAAAATTGTTACTAGCACTAATACGGCGGGGCAACATACTCTCCCTTCACGAGCCCAAAAAAAGCACAACGTTAAGGAATGCGTGGAATGTGCCTTTCGGTCTCATTGTTGGGGGCTTAAGAAATAAAAAAAGGGGAAGGTTTTATGGCGAAGTTGCATCATTGCGCAGATGGAACTCCAATCACTGAGCAAGTATTGGTGTATCAAAAGGGTAGAAAAGGCGATGATTATCTTCCGATCTATCATTATTATGATAATTTCAAAGATAAGTGGTATTTGGAATTGCAGGATTTTTTAGACCGTTCGACTTTTGACGCGGATTTTGACTTCAAATTGTGTCGAGCGATCCAGTCGTTTAATGAAACACAAGCTCGTATGTTGTGCGAGAAATATAAGTGGAGTTTTTTGGGCGCGTTTAATCGTTGGTTTTATGCTGTTCTAAGGAATTGGAAATCCAATGTAAAGACTTCTGCCTTTAGGCAAAAGAAACGTCCATCTGTTCAGTGCCCTGTCTGCGGACGTTATGTTCCTAGAATAGACGAAATTCATCTTGCTCATATTAAAACGAAGAGTGATCTTCCTAAGGCTTTTTCTTGGAAGGGCAGCATTTATTCAACGATTACTACTCCGGATTCTCATGCGACTTATTGGGGGAAATACACTCGTAAGAGGTTGATTAAGATTTTGGCAGGTGATGTCAAAGGGAGCGAAAAAGAACGCGTTGAATGGCCTTGGTATACTAAAGAGGGTACGCGTGGAGTTGTTTGCCCATTTACTAAAAAGATTGTTCCAGATCTATCTAATGAATATATCGCAAGCTTGCCCAAGCAGCACAATCGATATGCGAAAGTTATGTCATGGCATGATTTTATAGAAGAATTTCCAAACCCTATTCTTATTCAGGCCGAAATTTATAGCCTCGACTATAACGCTGCCGATGAGGATGCATCTTTGCGAGCCAGTATAGAAATTGTCCAATCAAACACAGAGATGGAGTATGGTGACATAGAGAAAAATAGCGTGCCGCTCAGCCATGAGCACGTATTCCATTTGATCGATAGTTCTATTGAAGATGAAATTGATCGCAAAGTCGCCAAGCTCGTCGCTATTGGTTATTCGGACAATGATATAGCCAGCGTTTTGGAGGTTGATAAAAAAGAAGTTCGTCAACGTAAGCGAGATCTAAGATCGCATAAGAGCCTCCAAGAAAAATTACTAGAGAGCTGAATGAGTGTATAATACATTCGTTGATAGCTTTTTAAAGGTGTACAAATGGACGAAAAAATGGCTCATCCAGTCGAAAGTTTTAAGTCCCGAGACGAAGATCCGGGATTTCTTGTAGCAAAAGGTCGTTTTTCAGGTTCTCCCGAAGAAAAAACGAAGCACGAAAAAGATCATCGAAATAAATTGTCTAATGCGATTTTTATGTCCATTAGCAATCATGGGTATGCTACTGTACGGGCCATTGGAACGTTCGCTATAGCCAACGCTGTGCGGTCTATCACCGTTGCTACGGAACGATGCCAAAAGAAGGGTATCGGTTTAATGTGGGAATCTGTCGTGGACAAAGGAAATCTTGGACCTATGCGTTCAGACGAACATGTGCGTGACGTAACTGCCTATCTGTTCAGAATACATGAATGGAAGGACTCGGAGGAAAAACATGAATAGTGATCTTCGTACTCTTTTGTCAGGGCCTATCCCCGATGGGCATACGCTCAGTTCTACATTTGAAATAGAAAACATTCTTTTGTTGATTGAAGAGATCGATAAAAAGATGGAGTATTACAAAGAGCTAAAAAAACATCGTATCAAGTCTGTTGATGAAAAAATTGGTTCACTTGTTCAGAAAGAAGCGGTTCTGCGTGGAGTGATCTTAAACACGATGAAAAGTATGGGTGAAAAGAGCCTCGACTTTCCTGACATCGGGAAAGTTTCACGGCGCAAGGCAAAGTCCGCGATTGTACTCGAAGATCAAGATGCAGTAGTTGCATACTTAGAAGAAAAAGGACTCAAAGCCGGGGTAGTTAAAACCGTTGAAAGCATTGATAAAAGAAAATTGAATAGTCTTGTGGGTGACTTGGAAAAGCAGGGGGAAAATGTTCCGGGAGTAACAAAGGTTTCGGGTCCGGAATCTTTGAGTATCACCTTTGAAAAACCAAAAGATCCTAATGCTCCTGTGGGTGCTCCTATCGCAAAATCTACCAAGCCTGAATTCGATCTAGATGATCTCGATGCTCTAATGATATGAATCCGTACAATATTGATTTAACGCAGTCGAATCTTGCAGGGCCAATTGTGGCATTGAACGTGCTATATAATGGCATGCCTGCCACGAGTGGTTGTGAAAAATGTGTTGAAATCAATGGAGATAACGCGTATTGGTGTTGTCGTTCCCAAGCCCCCAGCATGTATTATGTGGAATTTTTGCAAGTTCTCAAAAAAATTGGAGACACATGGGAAAACGACAAGAAAGTGGATCTTGTTCTTCGGGCTGTGAGAAATTATCTAGACAACAGCTTGAATAAAGGTTGTGTTTTTTATGATGGAGAATGCACAATTTATATGGACAGACCCTTTTCGTGTTTTCTGCAAGGTACGATGGTTTTGACCGAATATGGCCCGATGCCGATTGAAACGATATACGCTGGCATTAAGGTTCTGACGCATATGGGGCGATATAAGAGAGTCATGGCTACTCAAAGTCAGTTGTCTTTTGAGGGAATTATGAAAATTTCTTGTAAAAGCGATTTGGGAATTTACTGTACGAATAGTCATAAATTCCTATCTGTTCTTTCTAAAGACAAGAGAAAGGTTTTTGCAGGAAAGGAAGAATGGATAGCCGCAGAAAACTTGCAGGTAAAACAGAGTAAGCAGTCGGGACATTATGTTTCTTTTCCTGCAATACGATTTGGTGATGGCATTTCACAAATACGCATATCGGATTATATAAAATGCATTGCAGAAGGTGAACAATTATTTCCATTTGTTAGACATGCCCCCCCCGGCAAGTCTATAACTCCCTGTCCCGATGTAATAACTGTAGACGAAGATTTTTTATGGATGATAGGCTTATATCTGGCTGAAGGCTCGTTTTCGGGTTCGTGTGCTCGATTTACCTTGCATGAAAAGGAAGCGAATTCGTTCGGAAAAAGATTAGAGAGTTATTTTCAGCGGCTTGGGCTTTCCGTAAGTGGATATTTAAGGAGTTCTTCCAGGGTTTATACAGTAGTTGTGAGTTCTAGTGTTTTCGGGCGATTTTTATCAAAAATTTGTGGACAACATGCTAACGGCAAGGAACTTTTCAGTTTGTTGTTTAAGTTTTTGTCGTCTGAACAACTTTTCAGTATATATAAAGGCTGGAACGATGGAGATGGGTGCAAAAACCCAGGAACAGGGGTATTACATAGAACTACTTCTGTCTCTCGCTCTTTAATATATCAGATGTATTTTGTTCTTAAGTCCAACGGATTGCATCCGTTTATTTATGAAGAAACCCGAAAAAATCGAGCTTGGAATCCTTATAATTTGGTAGTGTATGAGGCAGATATAAAAACGCAGCCAGGGCAGGGAAATTGCTACAAAGAAGAGGATCAGTATAGTTTTTTTCCTGTCTCTAAATGTGATATAGTTAATTTTTCTGAACCTGTAACAGTATTTGATTTACAAGTGGAAGACGATGAGAGTTTTGTGACGAGTAGTGGTATTGTGCACAATTGCCGATTATACGGAGTGATATCCAAAGAAAACTGGGATAAGAGGTGGGAGACGCTAAAAGAGCGTCAGGGTGATAGTTTTAATGCCAAGCCCCAATGCTCTTTGGTTACTTCTGAAGAAGAAATAACTCCTGAGATGGAAAGTAAATGGTTTCTGCATACCCGGAAATCTGAAGAACGGATCGGAATTGCTCCTGAGATTATTAACCGCCATGATTTAGGAGGAGGTTCCTACAGGAATTTTCACGATCACCTTTTATTGGAATTTTTTGGCGAAGATTTGTTGTCTGTTCTTACCCAAGCAAAAATGACCGATTCAACAGAGGAAGAAATCAACCTTTTGGTTGACGAGCTTAGGAGGCAACTCAGTGAACAAGCCTTACTTGGCTAAATGTCGTGAAGCAGTATATGACGAAGAGCAAGAAATGCTTGTTTTGCTTTGTTTTTTTGAAGAATTTGGAGAGTGTCGGATTGTTTATTTTGCTCGTTCTGATTTTCATTACAAGCAACCAGAAAATGCAGTGCCTCATATAGAAATGCATCGAACCGCAGAAGCATGGAAAGGGAAACCTTTCAAAATAGTCATAAATGATGATCCCAATCGTAGTCGTGAGGCTGAAGAGAATGCGGAAGGTTTAGGACGAGATTTCCGCGATCGGATTGCCAATCATCTCGAAGAGGTATCTAAAGGCTTGAGTGATCCTGACAAGCAGATAGCACGCCGATTAGGTGACGTAATTGAGCGTGATCAACAAAAGAAAAGTGTGAGTGACTTGCTCTCTGATGAGATGGTAATACGTTCGAAGTTAAAGGATATTCATTTCTAATGCTTAAGCCACGAATAATTAAATCCGCCAATTGTTTGATCTGCAAAAGTTATCTCAAAAACCTTGCTAAGCAGGAATACGAATACATTGTTTTTGATGCAGACCTAAAAGAGAACCAGCAAGAGTTGGATTCATGGAAAATCAGCAAGATGCCCGTTATTCAAATTGTTGATGTGCAAGATGATGGGACTCAGGAAATGGTATTCCAGTTTCCGCCTGGCCCGTATGCTTCCAGGCACATAAACAACAAGATCAAGGCTTTGAATAAAGAACAGGAGAAAAAGAAATGATCATCGACACAACTTGTTCTGTAATGGAACGCAAAATACAAGACGCCAAACCGTTCATTATTACAGAGCAAGAACTTGAAGATCAATTTAGTATTGGTGACTTTTCTCCCGCGATGATTACTATTGGTGATCCTGTTATTCACTGGACGACCACTGCAAATTCAAATGTGATATATACATACTTCATTGGAACATGTAATGGGATAATTTTTTGATATAAAGTAGGATGGTTTTATGAATCTTAACGAACAGCAAAAATTAGCTGTTGCTCATCATTTGGGCCCATGTATTGTTACAGCCACACCTGGCTCGGGGAAAACGGGCGTACTCACTTCGAGAGTGATCGCTCTTATTAAAGAGAAGAATGTAGATCCACGTAACATTCTTTGTCTCACATTTACTAACAAAGCTGCTAATGAAATGAAGGAGCGCATCCTTGCTGAGTTGGCTCAAGACAACGTGGATGCTGGCTCTATATGGATCAGCACTTTTCACAAGCTTTGCCTGGCCATACTTCGCAAACATGGGCACCTTATAGATATTCCTCCGAATTTTAGCATTTATTCTTCTAAAGAACAAGAAGAATTGATGGGTAAGATTGCTCGTATGAGGGGTTATGAAAATTCGTCCAAATATGCCATCATGCACTTGATTAAAGCCGTCAATGACTTTCGCGAAGATATTGTAGATTTTGAACAGCACATTCAAGAATTAAAACCTACTGAAGTAGACATTGTTAAAGAGTACCAGGAAACACTTGATGAACTGAATGCTGTTGATTTCAGTGGTATGTTATATAAGAGCTGGCTTCTGTTGAAGAGCCATCCCGTTGTGGTTGAATCTTTAAGCAAAAGATTTAAGTTCGTGTTGGTAGATGAAATGCAAGATACTAATCATATTCAATATGATATTATCAAGTGCATTGCTAATCATGGTAATCTTTTTGTGGTGGGCGACACTAATCAGAGCATTTATTCGTTCCGTGGAGCCAAGCCGGAAAATCTACAACAACTTCGCAAGGATTTCGAGAATGTTAGCGAAGTAGTTCTTCCTCGTAATTATCGTTCGACATCTCCCATTTTAGAAGCTGCCCAGAATCTTATACGTAATAATGAGGATGCTAAGAATGTGGAACTGCATTCAGATCGAGGCAGTGGAGCGAGCATTAAGATTTCAGATCATATGTACCCTGAAGACGAAGCCGAATGGGTAGCGTTTCAAATTAAGGCTCTGCGCCAAACTTATAATTATGCATGGAAAGATTTCGCAGTTCTATACAGAATGAATAGTTTGAGCCGTGCTCCCGAAATGACTTTTAGAGCGAACAACATCCCATACCGTATTTTGGGCGGGTTTTCATTTTTCGATCGGATGGAAATCAAGGCGGCTCTCTCCTATTTGACTTTATTGGTTAACCCTCGTGATACGATCAATTTTAATCGAGCCATTACACATCCTAAACGAGGATTAGGCGGAGAAAGCATTGGGCGCTTGGAGTTTATATGCAAAAATGGTGAATCCATCATAGACGCAGCTCGAAACTCTCAGGACGTAAAACTAACCACGAAAGCTCGTTCTAATCTGAAGATTTTTGTGGACATGATAGACAAATACAGCGATAAAAAATGTAAACTCAGCGAGCTTGCCGAAGGTCTCATTAAAGAGTCCGGGTTGTATGAATATATAAAAACGCTACCAGAAAAGACAGAAGCTGACAAATCTAGACTGGAAAATTTAGACGAACTTATCGCTGGTATAGCCGAATTTGAGCAGCGACGTTCTAAATGCTCGCTTGTGGATTACCTCCAGTCTATTCAGCTGATAGTCACCAAAGATGAAGACAGCAATGACGATACTGTAAAACTACTTACTATTCACAGCGCCAAGGGATTAGAGTGGCCATGTGTGAATGTTATAGGAGTAGAGCAAGGCTGCATGCCTCATGCAAGAGCAGAGAGCGAACAAGGAGTAGCCGAAGAACGACGGATCATGTATGTGTCCATAACAAGAAGTAAGAGCCACTTAGGTCTGAGCTACTGTCACACCCGTCGCCGAAGAAGCGCAGGTAAAAGTCAATTCTTGGACGAGATCCATGGATAAACAAGGGAAACGCACTCGGCGTCCAATTCATAGAATGTCTGATACAGAACAATTTAGAAATATACATGCAGGAAATAAATGCTTTGTATGTGGGGCAGGTGTTAGTATAGGAACAATGGATTTGGCGGGGGTTCATGAATATCCCGTTATTTGCGTTAATAGTTCGGTTTTGCTTATGCCTTGGGGGGAGCCCGGAGATGAGCAAAAACGATTCTGGGTTTCTACCGACGCTTTGTGTATGCAATGGGATTATTTCTGGGACAAAGTAATGCGGTGGGAGATGACTCGCATTGTTAGGAATTCATGGTTTCGCAGTGCTAAAGAGCTTAGAGGAGCCAAGATTAATTACTATATACCTCGCCGAGGAGCTGATATAGAGGGAGATGGATTGATGGCTGGAAGTTCCATATTATCGGCAGTCGATTTGGCTCTATTGATGGGGTGCAAAAAAGTATTTCTACTTGGTGTGGACCACAGGAATATCAATGGAAATTCTCACTTTTGGCAGCTTTGGCCAAAAAAAGAGAGACCTTTGCGACAAGGTAAGCCTGGGAATTATATGCCTTGTCAGCGTCAACAGGGACGAGTGTTTAAATCTAATTTTCGCAACTTTGATGTTTTGGTTAAACACGCAAAGTCTATAGGGGCCAATATCTACAATTGTAGTACTGTGTCTGAAGTAAAATCTTTTGAATTTATGTCTCTTGAAGACGCTTTGAAATCTTGATGACTCGGAACCTTGAAGAATTTAACGGTATCTATGACGGGCAGCAAAAGACAGCTTTCGTGATCGGAGCTGGCACATCTCTTCATTTTCAAGATCTCGAACCTCTGAAAAATCATATCACTATTGCGGTTAATTCTGGATATGTAGCTGCTCCTTGGGCGAATTATTTTGTTTCAGATGATTGGAGCATAAAGAGGTGGTCTTTTTTATTTAAAGATTTACGCGAATCTAAAACTACCATTGCTTTACTTTATGAAGATAAACTATCTTCGTGTGCGTCCTGGTTTGGTGACCGAGCGGTTTTATTTCGTCACCGCAAAGGTATAAATATTCCTGATAAATATATCCACAATAAACCTAGTTTTCACATAGGGGAAACTAGAAGCTCTCTGGGAAGTGGAATTATGATAGCTCACATCATGGGTTGTTCCAAAATCGTCCTAATGGGTGTTGACGGGCATAGGCAAAATGGTTGTCGTTATTTTTGGCAGCTTCCTCACATGTCTTCCCTATATCGTACCGAGCCGTATAAGAAACCGTATCGCAGCGACAAGTCTAATTGGGACTGTTTTCACAAGGTTAAAATACAGGGACAGATCACTGATTCTGATTTAATAGAAATCAACAGATCTTGGATGGCTTTCGGAAGAGCGGTGAATAAAAAGTGTAAAGTGTATAATGCATCAGAGAATAGTACTCTTACAGTGTTCCCCAAAGTAAATTTGGAGCGTTTTTTAGAAGATGAAGCCGTATGACAATATATTGTGTGTAATACCAGCGAGAGCTGGATCACAAGGAATCATTGATAAAAATCTCCAGCTTATTCATGGGATACCTCTTGTAGAACATTCTATCCTGCATGCATTAGGCGCGGGTATCAATCCTGAAAACATAGTTGTTTCTTCGGATAGTTTAGATATCTTGGACATTGCTCTGCGTAATAAAGTTTTATCTCTCGAACGTCCTGATGAGATATCTGGCTCAAATTCTTCTACTGAAGAAGCTTTGCTTCATGCTTTGCAAGGGAAACTGAGGGCAGGCTCTCCCAATTTTGGTAGGTCACACATTGACCATGTCTTATTGCTTCAGCCAACAAGCCCAATTCGTTTTCCCTCGACAGTTGAAGGTTTCCTGAAGTTCTATCTTGAAAACGATTACGATAGTGCTCTGACCGCGACGGAATTTCATGATTTTTTCTGGTATCTTGAAGACGAATGGAAATCTACTTATAGCCCTAACAAACGCCCAATGCGACAGTCTATTTCGCTGAAGGATAACAAACTATTTGATAATGGCAACATGTATTTAACTAGTGCGGATATTTTGATTGCTCAAAAATGTCGATTAGGCGGCAAAGTAGGCGTATACCCGATTTCCGAATTAGAAGGCATGCAAATTGATACACCAGAAGATTTGGAGATATTTCGTGCGATATTTTCTGGAAAAATTGCCGAAAAGGTAGGGTTGGCGTAATGGAATATTGCCCAGCTAAGGTAGTGGCTGAAATAGGGGCGGTACACATTGGCTCGTTGGAGCGTGCTAAAAAACTGGCACGTTTGGCTGCCCTGTGTGGTGCTGACTATGTGAAGCTGCAAAAACGCAATCCTATCGATAGTGTGCCCAAACATCTGCACGATCAACCTCATCCGAACCAGGCTTTTTCTTACGGAGATACTTATCTAAAGCACAGGATGGCTCTTGAATTAAGTATCGAAGATCATGCGGAGCTAAAGCAATATTGCGAGTCGATCGAAATAGGTTATGCCTCGTCTGTGTGGGATCTTATCTCGGCCCGAGAAATAATATCTCTCAATCCTGACTTCATTAAGATTCCCAGTGCTTGTAACATGAACCGAAAACTCTTTGAAGTATTGGCTGCGGAATACCAGGGAGAGATTCATATTTCTACTGGCATGATTGTACCGGGCGAAAAAATCGAGTTATATTTAATGCTGTCGGAAATAGGGCTTCGTGATCGCTCAATTATATATCATTGCACCAGTGAATATCCGTGTCCTTTTGAGCATTTGTACCTCTTGGAGATTGAGCGAATTATTAATTCGTCCCCAAAATTTATTGGATTTTCCAATCATGGATTCGGAATTTCTGCCGATATAATAGCGTACACCTTGGGGGCTCAATGGATCGAGCGGCATTTTATTGATGATAGAACATTTGCTCATACTGATGCTTCGGCGAGTTTAGAACCCGATGGGCTTCGTCGATTGTGTAGGGATTTGAAAGCAGCGTATAAGGCTTTGAAATACAAGGATTGTGATATTACTGAAGAAGAATTGGTTCAGAGAAACAAGCTAAGGATAGACGGTTAGTTGTGGGCTGACAAGATATCTAACAAGGAGACAGAGATGGAACGAGACGGACAGATAATTCTCACGGAAGACAGTTTTGAACACCTGTTAAGCTGCTTGGATAACCAAAAATATATCCATGAAAGAAATGCTGATTCTACAACATGCGATGCTGACGCTGTCCAACTCGACAATCAGAAGGCTATTGATGATTTTAATCGTCAATGCCGAGAACTGTTGTTGAAGGAAAATTTATGATTAAACTGTTTCTGGCTGATTGTGACGCGACTTTGACAGATGGGATCTATCACACAACAGAGAAGGGGGAGATTTCTAAAAATTTCTTTACCCGCGATTTTCACGGACTTTGGATGCTTAATCAAGCTGGCGTGAAGATTGGTATAATTACAGCAAGTAGCGATGACGTAATAGATCAACAATGTCGTCGTTGTGCAAAATATGCGGAAATAATCAAAGGAACGAAGGATAAGTTCAAGAGTATTGAAGATAGATACGTATGGTCGAGTATCAGAACTAGAATTCTCTGGGACGAGATTGCCTATATCGGCGATGATGTTTTTGATACAGAGTTGCTCTCCGCAGTAGGATTATGTGCTTGCCCTCGTGATGCGGACGAATCAGTCCGAGATGTGATCTTCGATCGTACTAAAGAAAATCTTAGCGACAGTTTCGAATCGAAACACATTGGAGGTAGAGGCTGTGTGAGAGAATTCGCTGAATACGTTCTTGCAATTAATAGATTGGAATCAAATGATCAAAGTACAACCTCTGACTCAAATGCTTGAGATGTATTGCGACAACTACGACACGCTGCGCGATGAGAATTTGGATTTGCAACCGATGATGTTTCATAAAAATTATGGACTATCAATTCGCGTTCCGCAGAGTTGGGACATTCTGTCATCTATAGCTCATTTAGTTGACCGCCTCGCCCTTGATTCGAAAAAAGTAGTTGTGATTTTTGGGTCAACGGATTCATACCGTAAAATGTACGATGCCCTAAAGGATAAAGTGAGATACTTTTCTTGGCATGAAGTATTTACTGGTATGCACACTTCTTCAACAGATGTGCGTTATATCAAGAAGTCTAAACAACTACTATCGGATGCCAGCGTGACGTTTTTTGTTGATCCTCCTCCTATGTCTGAGGTAATGGATCAAATTTGTGGACAAACAACAAATTGTCTTATTGTTTTATCTGGAGGAGGAGTGTGACCGCTCCAAAGGAGGTGCAATATTTCTGAATATGTTACAATCCAAGTAGAGTACTCTGATCCAGAATGTATCAAAGCTTCCTTGAAGGAACTCGGATATACATTCGAAGATCATAAAATTGAGCAAAGTCTCCAAGGGTACACAGGAGACACACGTAAACAGACAGCTAATATAATTGTTCGACGTAGGCATGTAGGAGCTGCCGCCAATGACGTGGGATTCAAAAGAAAATCCAACGGTAAATATGAACTAATTATTAGTGAATACGATCGCGGTGGAAAAACTGGAACTAATTTTATGCAACGTATGAAGCAACTTTATGCTAAGCATAAGACACTCAAACAACTCAAGAAGATGGGCAAAACCGTCACGTCGGTCAAAACCATGAAGGATGGCAGAATAAAAATTAAAGCGTTGGGTTGAAAATATTTCGTGAATCCCTTGACATTTTCTCGCTATAAGATATAATGACAGTACCTGGCCGAAGGATTCTTAGTGAATCCCTAGCGCACAGACCTGCTTGTTCGTTAAAGTAAAGGCATTTGGTTTGGCCAGCACCAAATGCTATCGGGGCAAGCAAAGCTGGCTTATTTTTCCTCTTGACATTTCTCTCATATCTGTTACAATGCCGCCTATGAGAGCGAATTCAAAAAAATGGACCGTTACATACGGCGTTAAAGCGGGGCATTATCACCTCTACAAAGGGGCGAATTGTCAGGATGCCGCAGCAATTGTAGCTGGCCCAGATATGGTTGTAGGCGTCGGTTGCGATGGATGCGGAGAAGGAAATCATTCCGAGCTGGGAGCCATCGCAACGGCAAACTTCGCCTTGCGAGAGATCTTGCGCCTCCGAAGATCTGGTTACCAATTGCATCAGATAATTGAACAACTTTTTCCGGCTATTGTTCGTTTTATTGACATGAATATATTCCTCACTTGTCCTGTGGAGACTCCAGTGGAAGTTGCTGATTTTATCAAGCACCATTGGCTATCTACAATTGTGGGATTTATTCTGTTGGACGAGCCAGAAGGGGAACGTGCTGACGCTGGCCAGTTTTTTTGGTGTGGTGATGGAGTTTTGTCCACGGAGTGTGACGATCATGAGATTCCGATAATACTGGATCAAGACAACGTTCCAACATATATAGCGTACAATTGCGTGCGAAACCCCGCAGAAGTGGGAGTAATGCCACACCACATTCCGAAGTCGTTTTCTCATTCCCCAATCTCTGAATACGTCACAAAGGTAGCGGTTGCTTCCGATGGTTTTATTCACCACAATCCGGATAAGCTCCAAATGACCCGAGAATCTGAGCCTGAATTGCCCGCTGAACTTCATGGACAACAGTGGGGCAAGAAGGGAAAATCCGGGCTTAAAAAATGGATGAATTCCCGATCAGATCGTGGGTATTTTGAAGATGACTGTTTTGTTGTCACGGCTGAGAAGATATGAGAACATCAATAGTCATCGATGGGAAGAAATGCAAGTTTCGTCAGTCCGATACTCTTGGAGTGGGTGGCGAAGCCACGGTGGTTCTGGTGAATGGCAATGCTGTTAAGTTGTTCCATAAGCCTACTCTGGATCGAGCTGAAAAACTTCAAGACTTCCTCAAGTTAGGGGCGTTGCCCCAAACGGTGTGTGCTCCAAAAAAATTAGCCTACGATTCTACTGGACGAGAAGTCGTGGGCTATGTAATGCATCGGCTCTCGCCGCAGTTTGAAGTGGTGCAAATGTTGTCCAGTAAGAAATACCGCCGCAAACATCCCTCTATTACCTTAGCATCGATCACAGACTTAATGCTCAGTGGGTATGACACAATTAAGCAACTCCATGGAGCCGGGGTTATTATCGGGGATAATAGTGACCTGAATGTCTTGTTTTGGAGGAACAAGATGGTCTACATCGATGCGGACAGTTTTCAATTTGGGCGGTATCCATGTGTTGTGGGGACTGAAAATTTTCTTGATCCACAACTTTACGACAAAGACCTGGGGTCTAAGCCCTATTTCGTTCCTCTGCATGATTGGTATTCTTGGTTCGTGATGACAATTCGTTCACTTTTGATGGTGCATCCATATGGAGGGGTTCATCGAGATTATAAAACAGTTCCACAGAGAGCCAAAGCCCAGATCACGTTCTTGGATTCAAATGTTAAGTATCCAAAATCAGGAATGCATCCAGATCTGCTGAATGCTGACTTGAAAGAGATGTTTGATCGCATGTTTGCACGGGGTGAGAGATTTATTCCGCCTAAGGAGGAGTTTGTAGAATACCGCGACTCTTTAACTAAATGTGCTTCATGCGGAACGATGCATCCTGATGCCAATTCCTCATGTCCACAATGTTCTCATGTAAATACGCAACGGGTGCAGCGACAAGTCAAGGTTGTTAAACGACCGGGAAAAAGGACTGTCAATTGTGAGTCCATTATGGCCACTTCTGGTCATATCATTTGGCGTCATGTACTGGGACAAACTATCCATGCTGTGGCTCATGAAGGTAGGGATTTAGTATTGTATCGCTACTCGCCCAATGATCGTCTCAAAAGCATGAAGTTAATGCCTCTTGCTGGAGACCCGGTATTTGAACTCTTCAGTGACAAGTATCTGGTCTACAACGATGGCGGTTCAGACCAACTCACGGTTTTTGATGTCTCTGGCAGTAGCCCTGTGGACACTGGCTATCATCCCTGGGTAGATTCGCTCCAGGGGAGGCGCGTCTTCGCATGTGGCAAAGACCATCTGTTTAGAGTACGTCAAGGGTTTCTGTATGCCTCCGGATACGACAGCCAGTATGGAATTTTTTCGGATCAGAACATAATCGCGGTATCTCGAAATCAGACATGGATTGCCGCTTCTCCTCATGCCTCGATTATATTTGGTTGTCAGCGGTTCTTTGAGACGCTTAAATTTTTCATCTATCGTCTCGATAAGAAGAAGCTCTGGTATTCGCCGATAACTAACCTGAAGGACAATGAATCCATTGTTGATGTCAGCATCCGCTTCTCGGCAACTTCCATTCTGCTGATTCTAAAAACGGAGATCAAAGGGAAAACCTTCGTCCATGTCTATGTGCTGCATGCCGACAAAGTAAAATGTCACTTCAGGGTGGACGCAATTTCCTCTGACACGTATAAAAACATTCACGGCAAGGCATTCGCGGCATCAGCTAAGGCATCGATCATTTTGCATGCGACTGACGACGGGATCGTGCAAGAAAAAATCGCAACAAGTGGAAGCCTGGCCTCTTTGCTGTCTGAGACGGAGCCCTTTGTTTCTGATAGTGACACGATAGATCAGTATAGGGCTGGGATTTTGGTTACGGGAGATCAGGGTATCAATTATTTGACAATAACATCAACTACCTAACTGCTATAAAGGACAGTTGGGTTTGCCTCTTGATAGGAGACGATTGGGTGGTTGATAGCACCCTGCCTAAAAAGTGCAATGCTCCATCTAAAGGAGAACTGAACGAAATAGGGTGGTAGATCTTATTGATCTCTTGCTTCAAGGTGTACTTACGAGCTATGTTGATTGATGCGTTCCAATCTGCATCAAAAACGACACCATCTGAAGCGTAATACCTACATCCCTTGCGCTCTCCTCTCTCTAGACCACGATGATCATTTTGAGAGGTATAAGCAGGGTTAACCGTTTTCACTCGTTTGCCAACGAGTAGTGCCTTGTAGGTTAAAATATCTCTGATCATCCCAAAAGGGACTTGACTGAGACGGTTTTTTGAACTTTTGCTCTTGTTGTAATTGTCTTTCTTGAGGTTCTTTCTTTTGAGTGACGATAAGTTTTCAAGAACTATGGTGTTGGACCCTGTTTGCAGAATCTGGTTGGTTATGTGATGACAAAGATTTTTATTTTTATTTCGTTCTCTACGTTTGAGTCTTTTAAGTTTTCTTCTTGTGGAGTGTGAGTTTTGTGTTTTAATTTTTGATTGAAGTGTTCTTTTTTGGTAGCGTAGTATGCGTTTTTGTCTCAGGAAATCCTTGTCTGTTAAAGAGACCCCTTCGGAGGTTACAGCGAATCTACGTATTCCCAGATCGACTCCAATGCACGAATTAGCAACATAAGTAGGTTCTGGAACCTCAAAAGAAACAGAGAGCCAGAATTGATTGTCTTTGTAAAATATAAGAGGGTCACAAGCTGAGTATTTGGAGAATAATTCAGCAAACTTGGGATAGGGGTTATAAGAACAAATTATTCGTTTTCCTTTTCGGATGGTGGATAATTGAATTGTGTTGTTTTTACAGAAGGTGTAGAGACGTTTATCGAGCCTAATAGCTAAATTGTGTTGTTTACAAGGCTCTTTAAGGGAGTTAAGTCTTTTGTTGCTCTTTATTGACTTATAAGCTGCATAGACAGCGTCTTTGGCTCGTATAATGACTTGTGAAGGAGCTTTGGGGAAGAGTTTACGACATTTGTGGTAAGTTCTGTCGTGCATTATTTTTTTATCTATGTTTTTGTGCTTGAAAGTATCTTTTGATATATGGTCCCATATTTTTTGGTGTATTAGTAGCGTTTTTAGAAGCAGATCGTGTTCTTTTGCTGATTCCGTTTGTAGTTTAATATTGTAAGTCAAATGAGATGTAATTTTAGCACTCATATATACTAATACTGCGCCAACAAGGAATATTCCTTGTTTATTTTTGAGAAAATGATATTTTTCTTTTAACATGAAAACCCCCTTGACAAATCTTGTATTTCTGGTATGCTTACGAATTAAGAGTTGGTCCTAAAAGGAGAAAAAAGATGACTCAGTTATTTACGCCTCCCTGGTATGATCCGAAGAATTGCGGAGTTCTCCGCTTCCCGGACATTGATCTTGCGGCTCTGTCTGGGGCTGAATACGGTCAATCGGCGGGCATTAAGAGATGTCAAAAGTGGCAGGACGATGATGAGAGCGTTATTCTTTCGGTGATTGACTGTCAGCTCGATTTTGTTTGCCCAGAAGGGTCTCTGGCGGTTCCAGGGGCTGTCGAAGATACCGATAGGCTCAATCGTTTCATCTATGCCAACGTGGGGAAGATTTCGCACATTCTCGCATCCCTTGATTCGCATTACCTTTTCCAGCCGTTTCATCGACTCAATTGGGCGGCAGGAATGCGTCCTACCAGTCGCATGAGCGGGTCTTCCTATCAGGAAGGAGAGCATCCTGAGCCTTTCGCCGTGATTACCTCCCAAGATGTCCGAGATGACGTATGGCGTCCCCTGAGGCATCCAAAGAAGATGATCGAGTACCTCAAGGAGCTGGAACAGACTCATCAGAAGCAGCTATGCATTTGGCCCTTCCATTGCATCTTGGGTACGCCAGGACAGGCTTGGGACCCCTCTTTTGCGGAGGCTATGACTTTCCACGCAGCCGCACGATCTAACCAGTATGATGCCACGACGAAGGGCATGTCCCAGTTGTCGGAGCACTACGGAATTCTTCAGGCTGAAGTGGAATTTTCCGAAGACCCTAATACTCAGCTCAATACAAGAGTTCTGACAAAGTGGGAACAGGCGGATCGAATCTTCTTCGCCGGGCAGGCAAAAAGTCATTGCTGTCTGGCGACCTTAGAGCAGATCGTTACGCTTTTCCAAGCGCGGGGGAAAGAGCATATCCTGAAGAAGCTTTTTGTTCTTCGTGATTGTATGAGTTCTGTACCGGACATCAATCTCCCTGATGGAACGAAGATTGAGTTTGATCGCATGGCGGAAGATCGATTTGAAGAGTTCAAGAAGCTGGGTGTCCAGTTTGTGAATTCGACCGATCCTATTTAAGCGAGGGAGAGTTATGGATACAAGCCAAGCAAGTGTCAGTGGTACGTTAACCAATGCTGTTTCGGCAGGCATAATTAGCTCGCAGTCACAGCAGGTGATAGCCACAGAGCTGGATGATATCGCGATCGCTGGTTGCGGTGGAGTCGACATAGATGACATCGATTCTGAAGAAGTTACGCTGGTTACGGTGGTTCTTGATGCCAGCCGTTCAATGTCCCCTTATGCTTCAGATGTATTGGAGAACTACAAGGAACAGTTCCTTAAGCCCTTGCAAGGAGCAAAGAACGCTGATTCGTTGCTTGTGTCGGCATGGGTATTCTCCGATGATGGGCGAGAGAAGGTCAGATTGATTCATGGGTATACCCCGATTCCAGATTGTAAACCACTGACTACGAAGGATTATGATCCTTGTGGGATGACGCCGCTGCGAGATGCTGTTTTGAAGAGTATTACAGGGCTAGTCAACTACGGGCAGACGTTGCGGGACAACGGCACTCGTACCAAGTCTATTGTATTGGTGCTTTCGGATGGTTTCGAGAATGCGTCGAGGGTTTCCGGGGCAAAGGTAAAGCGGCTTTCTGAAGATGTCCTCAGGGCTCAGGAATTTATTCTGAGCTACATCTTTTTTGGCGATCAGGCAGATGGGGATAAGGCTGCCAAGGACATTGGGTTTCCGCCGCACCATCGGCTGACGGACAGTCTTGATTCGTCTGGTATTCGTCGGGTCTTTGGGCAGGTCAGTGCGTCGGTAATCGCGACAAGTCAGACTAAGATCTCGTCGCAATCGATCTCGTCGAATCCATTTTTCACGCCGTAAGGCAGGATTTGACATTCTGGTCGGAGTATAGTACAGTAACAGTAACGATCTCATTGTAAAAGCTTTGAATACTTTAGTAGACCTTGTTTGGAGGACGTGCATATGGACCTGATTGATCACTTGCGGAAGCTGTCGTCGCGAATTCCAAGTCAACTGGACCATTTAACGACTGAAGAAGCGACCAAGAACGCGCTGGTTATGCCGTTCATCACAGCTCTGGGATACGATGTCTTCGATCCGACAGAGGTCGTACCTGAGTACACTGCGGATGTCGGGACAAAGAGAGGTGAGAAGGTCGACTATGCTATCATGCGGAATGGCGAGCCGATCATGCTCTTCGAATGCAAGTCAGCGCGATCCAATCTCGACGAAGAACACGTGTCGCAGCTCTTTCGGTACTTCTCCGTGACAACCGCGAGGCTGGGAATCCTCACGAACGGCGTCCATTACAAGTTCTTCTCGGATCTCGAAGAGCCAAACAAGATGGATGCACGTGCGTTCTTTGAGTTCGATCTGCATGCGGTGAACGACCAGCTCGCCGGTAACCTGAAGAGGTTTGCCAAGGAAGCATTTGACCTCGAAGAAATCCTGACTGCCGCGAGCGACCTCAAGTACACCAATGGCATACAACGCTTGATGAACGAGGAATGGGTTAACCCTTCCGAAGAGTTCATGCGCGTGTTCGCTGAACGCGTGTACGCAGGGCGTATGACTCAGCAGGTCAAGGACCAGTTCACGGCGATTGTCAAGCGAGCGTTTCACGAATTCGTGAATACGAGAATCAACGACCGTTTGAAGTCCGCTTTGGAACGGACCAGTCCGGCGGCTGGTGAGGATTGCGGGGCAAACGGCGCTCCCGGAGACGGTGTAGGAGGCGAGAAAGACGCAGGTGAAATTGTAACTACCGCGGACGAGTTGGAGGGTTATTATATCGTTAAGGCGATACTCGGCGATACTGTCGAGGTGCAGCGCGTTTTTATGCGCGATACGCTGAGTTACTGTGGGATTCTGCTCGACGACAACAATCGCCTGCCGATCTGCCGTTTACGATTCAATTCTTTGCAGAAGTACCTTGGGCTCTTCGATGACAAGAAAGTGGAGACGAAACATACTATCGACGACCCTAACGACATCTATAAGTACGCCGATCAGTTGAGGCAGACCGCTCGCCACCACGTTCATGACATATTGGGCACTGCGTAAGGCAGATCGCTGACGTGCATGATTTTTTAGGTCTTCCATAAATTCTCTTGACTTTCTCAAAAAAAGAGGTATAATTACTCGAAAGCATGTAGTTATGCATAACGGGGCTGATATTGGAAATCGACTGATGTTGGAGATAATTAGTTGCACGGACTGGTTGGGCTTGTGGCCAGTATAAAACGGGCCCGAAAACTAAGTAACGAAGCACCAATTCGTATGGCGGCTTGACTGCCACGTCCTCTTTTTGACTTCTCGCTAAAGAAGAGGGCGAAAGCAGCGAGATAAGCGGCAGAATTGCTCGGACTGCTGCTGACAATAACAGAGCCCTCTAGTGGACGTACCAAGTGGTTGTCATGCCTGGATAGGGCGTTCGCTGTTGTAAAGTAGTTGGCGACTTAACGCAACATCGAATATGACTAACCGTGTAGATGCTATTATTAGAAAGCAGACAGGACTTGGGATTCGAAGCCCAACAGCTCCATATTACAACCCTACACCATCTGGTGTGGGGGTTGTTTTTTTGCTGCTTGGGCTTGTTATTCGCAGCCCTGTATAACGCGGATTTTCGCATAATAAAAATCTTAATATTAACAAGCCAGTCCTTCGAGTGTCTCATAAAAGCTTAGAGCGAGCATATGGGTCGTCCCAATACCGTTCTATGTGTCCCGTCTGCAAAGAGGGTGTTTTATTGCTCCATAGGAACAACACAACTTTCAGGCTTGAGCGGGCGGATTACTGTATTCTTTGCGGTCAAAGAGTTTATTATGAGGGCGATTTGGGGCTTTGCGATCAAGAAAAGCCGCTTGAGATGTAATCAAAAATCCGCTTGACATTGTCGGAAATCTATGGTATACTAGGCTTGTACGGTCAGCGGTGTCGCTGGCGAGAGTGGAAATGTCTATAGAGGATAACGAAGATGTTTGGATTCGGTTCGATTTGGATGTGGATTGTCGGTCTTGCGGGTCTTGCGTGGCTGGGGGTTTTTTAGGAGCGCGAGGTATATCTGAGTGTTATTGCACTCGGTAGGGTTACGCGGGCTCCACGTCAGCAATGGCGTGGGGCCTTTTTGACCAATTGGAGCATACTATGTTCGAAAGATTCACAGATAGAGCAAGAAAAGT
>SDBT01005636.1_pt1 | contig 20956 bp, 15 predicted proteins | sample 2277101 | NCBI WGS metagenome assembly SDBT01 (sample SAMN10404973, study PRJNA504765) | marine sediment metagenome | isolation source: marine sediment core GS10_PC15, 103 cmbsf | place: Arctic Ocean: Southern Knipovich Ridge | collected 2010
CAAAAAATGCACCCCAATTCTTATAATTTTTCGGTAATTCTTTATTATAAGTAAGAGTAAGATCAAAATATGCCAGCCCATCATCCCTCATTGTTAAATTTATCACCTGAAAACTCTTTGACCCTTGCTTGCGGAATAACTGTTCTACGCGGACAATGTTCCCGTGAATATCTTTCAGTGTCCTTCCGGCAGTTAAATCTTCACTTTTCAGTTTACTGGCAAATTGGTTCTGTTTATTCAAATTTTTCTTTTCATTCAGTATTTCTGATTTTAATACATCTTTGGATTTGGCTTTTTTCTGTTTGAAAAACACAGGGATGCCGCTCATCATCTGCTTTTTATCTGCTGAACTCATTTTTCTGGCATCAGCTAGATTGCCCTGGTTATCCATTGTGATCATAAAACCATGCTCAACATTAATTTCTTTTTTAAGCAGTTTACTCAGAAAATTGACTTTACCTTCACCTACAAAAAGTGTGGTGTTGTTTTCATTATGCTGAACAACAAAGATAGTCCCCCGCACACCAGCTACAGCTGTGGGAGTTTCAACAGAATATTTATGGTCTTTCTTCAGTTTTTTAAAGCTAGCCCAGATCTTTCCAATTGTCAGGCTGAAGATCGTTTCTTTTTTCCCAGCTTTTCCTTTTAGTTCAAATTCAGTATTTTTTGCAATACGTACTTTTGTATTATTGTCTAAAGATATTTGAACTGTTGTCTTTTCGTCAGTTTTTATTTTATCTCCTGAATAGATCGTCATATTATTTTTTGCATTGAGTTTCTTGCCAGCGGGTTTAATAATCTTTACATTGCCTTTTCCGATTATATAATCAATCTTAGCAGTTAAAGTTTTGTTTTCTTCAGCAAAAAGATTAAAGGCAAAGAGTAAGACTAAAAGCATGATCGTAAAAGTTTTTATACACATATTGGTTTTTTGCATTTTCTTTCGTATTTTTACAGGTACAGCATAAAATCCTCTGAAGTTGATCATTAAATTCATAAAGTTTTTTAATGATTGATAAATTAAAATAAGTAATTTTTTTAACATTTTCTTTCCTCCTATAAAAAAATTTTAAAAGATTCTCCCGTAAAGAAATTATACTTATAAAGGGAACCTTAACCTTTAATAATACAATATCAGCAATAGTGATTCAATAGGTTAATTCGCCTATTTATTGACTTTTTTCCCTCTTAAAGTATTAAAAAGCTTTATTAAAGATAAAGCTTTTATATTCAATAGATATTATATATAATATAATCAAATGTCAATAAATTTCAATTAAAAAAATAAAAAAAATCACAAAAATGTGAATTTTTTTAACATTCTTTAATATCGTATTATCTTTATATCATATTCTTAAACCCCGTCATTTTAAAGAATTTTAGTGATTTAACAGGGATTATATTTTTTTTAGTAATCCTGTGACTTTAATAAATGCCAGAAGGTTCAATACTATTAAAAGAATAACAGTATTAACTATTCCGTATAAGGGAATAATAAAGAGTGATACAATAAATGCGCCAACAGCAGCAGAGAAGAGGTCAGTACCGTTTATCTTTCCCACTCCGAAGATCTTATCAGGATAGAGATTTACAGCAGCAGGGAATTGAAGCCCGCTTAATATACTGAAACAAAGAATAAAAGTATAGAAGAGGATATCCTGAATTATATTTATTTGAATGGATTTTATTAGAAAATAATTAAGCAGTAAGAGGACAGGTATAAAAATAAATAAAAATTGTATTAAAACAAAGAGTTTTTCTTTAGGTAGTTTTATATGTTTATAGAGGAAACTCCCAATTGCCAGGCCAAGCATAAAACTAAAAAAAATAAGGCTCATATTAATATATAGATTGCCCCGGATGAGCTGGTATAAAAGAATTGATATGATCTCAAGAGTTATCTCTGTAAATCCTATCACACCCATGGATAAAAGCACTGTATTTTTTTTAGGCCTTAATATCGTAAAATTTAATATGATAAATATAATAAATATAAATAATAATATTTTATAGAATTTAATATTATAAAAAAAGAAAAAGAAATTTTTAATTGATACAGAAGTGCGTGTTGTCCATAGTACAAGGCTGTAGAAATAACTTATTGGATTCAGGTCATGATTTCTTTTTGCTTTGGTATTGATCGAATTCATAAAGGAATTTATCCGGAAGTCGGTTAAATTAAGTTTAAGAAAATAATTATTAAAAAATCCGGATTTAATGCTGAACTTTTTTATCCGCCTGCTTAATTCTTCATGGTTATATGTAAGTACTCCTTTTTTATTTGAAGCAAGGAGGTAGCAGGTATCCCCGGGTATGGCTATAACATAATTAAATTGAGCTTTTAATGTATTGTAGATCGATCCTATGTAGAGGCTTTGATATTTATTTATAAAATTTTCTGATGATGTCAGTTTCAGGATAATAATACCTTCAGAAGATAAGATCGTTTTTATATCCTTAAAAAATTCATAAGTATAGAAACGGTTAATCTGCAGATTATACGGATCACCATTATTTAGAAATATAATATTATATTTATTTTTTATTCTTTTTATGATATTCCCGGGATCATTAATTATAAGGTTTATCCGTTTATCATTTAAATAATCCGGCTTAACATGCCGGATGTACTCTGATAGCAAATATTTATTATATTCTATATATGTAATATTTTTAATTTGAGTATATTTGATCAGATTTTTTATAAGCCCGTTAATACCGTTGTTGACAACTAAAATGTTATCAATTTTTTCAGATTCAGCCACGCCTAAAGAAACATCCACTTCAGGAGTGATCCGGTCTGCTGTAGAGAATAGAAATATACCATTATTATAAAAAGTAAAGTACTTATCCTGTCTTATTATATTTAATTTGCCAAAAGGGGTCTCCCTGCTTTGTACAAGCTCCATCTTCTGAAAACGCCATCTCTCGGTAAAATCATTGATACGCCTGTGGAAGACTGATAAGAGGATAATAATTAATAAAGAGAGGTAAAAGATCAAAGTGCCGATTTTTTTTTCAAGAATGAGTGATATATAATATAAAATAAAGAGTATGGTAATAATAAAAAAGACTGAATTAAATTTGATTCCAATAAAGAGAGCAAGAATTGACCCGATGGCTGCTCCTGCTGCTTCTATATAATATATTTTGCTTTCTTTATTTTTTGAATCTTTAAGAAGAATAAAAAAATAATTAAAATTGATCCCCCATATAAATGAAAAAGGCAGGACCAGCAGAAGTCCATATATGATCAAATAAAAAATATTTATAAGTTCGCCAAAAGGGAATTGAAATAATATGGAAAAATATCTTAAAAGAAGAATATTAATAATAAAAAAAATAAGGTTAAAAAAGAATAATTTTTCCTTTTTATCAAATAATTTAGTAAAAAGATTTTTAGCAAGCAGGTTCCCGAGGCCGGAACCGGTGAACCATAAAGCCAGGATAATACCGGCAGAAAGTTCATTTCCTGAAAAAGTGGATAATACCTCCCTAATAATAAATATCTGGGAGATTATGGAGTAAAATCCAAGAAGGAATATTTTATAATAATCTTTTAAAAAGGACATTTAATTCATATATATACTGTTTTCCCCGGTTATATTGGCAAGTTCATCTATGAATTTTTTATCAGCATTTACTTTTAAAAAATGCGGCATTTCCATAATGATCTTTTCCTTTTCATTTTTATATATATGTAAAACAACTTTTGCTGAGCCTTTATTTTTTATTAACAGTTCTTTTACATTATGCAGTGTTTCTTCATTACCTGCCAGTTCAGATGATATTTTTATATGGATATTATTGATCTTTAAATTTTCCGGCTGATTAATTGGCGCAAATTCACTGGCTTCAATTTTATACGCATCATCATGTTTTAAGAAACCCCGGAAGATGAATATCGGTATATCATTTTGCAGATGATCTTTTAGCTTTTCAAAAAGGTCCGGCCTGATAACGATCTCAATATGGCCCTTTAAATCTTCCAGTGTTAAAAAAGCCATCTGTTTGTTATCCCGGGTATTTATTATTTTTTTACCTGATATGAGGCCGACAACAGATTTAAAAGTATTATCCTTATACTGTTCAAGGGCACTCAGATCAACTGTTGTATACTGTCTGATAGCTTTTTTATATTTGTTAAGAGGATGGTCTGACAGGAAGATACCCAGTACTTCTTTTTCATATTTTAAAAGTTCTTCTTTTGGCCATTCCTCTTCTTCTTTAATAATACTATTCAATGAATAGGAATAATCATTTTCCTTTTTGGATTTATTATTCATGAACAGATTCATCTGCCCTGACCTGATGTTATCTTTGATCGTATTACACTCCTCGATCAATATATCCATCTTGTCAAACATGGTTTTTCCTTTTATATCCATGGAATCCAATGCACCGGCTTTTATTAATCCTTCCAGGACTTTTTTATTGACCAGCCTGGAATCCAGCCGGACTAAAAAATCAATGATATTTTTAAATTTTCCGTTCTTTTCCCTTTCATCAACGATCTGGGAGATGAGTTTCTCCCCGACATTTTTTATCCCTGCCAGGCCGAAGTTTATTACTTTATTTATATCATTCTTTTCATTTTTAATCTTTGTTACGTTAAAAGCTGCAATTGACAGATTAATATCAGGCGGCAGGATATTTATATTGAATTTTTTTGCTTCCGGATAATATTTTGAGATATTTTCAACTTTATCCATTTCATTGGAAAGCAGGGCAGCAAGGTACTCTGCCGGATAATTTGCTTTAAGATAAGCAGTCTGATAACAGATAAGGGCATAAGCAAGTGAATGTGATTTATTAAATGCATATTCAGCGAATTTCGCCATGTCGTTAAAGATCTTTTCAGCGAGGTTCTTTTTGAAATTATTTTTTAGAGCCCGGCTAATAAATTTATCTTTCTGTTCCTGCAGGATCTCCATCTTTTTCTTTCCCATGGCCCTTCTTATTATATCTGCTTCTCCAAGTGAGAATCCGCCTATTATCTGCGTGATACCCATGACCTGTTCCTGATAAACAACAACTCCTAATGTTTCCTTCAGGACATTTTTTAATGATTCATGGATATAAGATACATTCTCCTGATTGTTTTTTCTGAGCACATAGGATTCCATCATACCTGATTTCATGGGACCCGGCCTGTACAGGGCAATAAGTACACAGATCTCAGACAAATTTTTTGGTTTTGATCTGCTGAAAAGGTCAGTAAGGCCTTTGCTTTCGATCTGGAATATACCTTTTGTAAGGCCTTTCTGCATTATCCTGTAAGCATTCTTATCATCTAAAGGGATCCTGTCTATATCAATATCCTGGTTTTCTGTTTCTTTTATCAGTTTGATAGCGTCTTTTATAATAGACAGGTTTTTTAAGCCCAGAAAATCAAATTTTAATCCAATGGGCTCGACTATATTTAAATCAAATTGAATAGAGATAGTTTTTTCTTTCTGTTCCATATAAAAAGGGGCAAAACTTACCAACGGTTCACGGCTGATAACTATACCCGCAGCATGAGTTCCTACACTTGAGCAGATATCTTCCAGCTTCAGGGATATTTTCCAGACATTTTTCAGTGTTGAATCTTTTTCTATGATATTTTTTAATTCCCGATTGCTTTTATATGACTCATCAAGAGAGAGCCTTTGATCGATCAGTTTTGATATAACATTAGACCTGGAAAAAGGCACGTCCAGGACTCTTGCTACAGCTTTAAATGCAGCCCTTGCTTTGAATCTGTTGAATGTAATGATGTGGCTTGTATGCTCCATACCGTATTTATTAAATACATAATCAATCACCTTGTCCCGTTTTGAATCTTCAAAATCAACATCAATATCAGGCATGGATTTTCTTTCAGGGTTTAAAAACCGCTCAAAGAAGAGCCCGTATTTCATAGGGTCCACATTTGTAATACCAAGTGTATAAGCAAGTAGACTGCCGGCAGCAGAACCGCGGCCCGGCCCGACCATAATGTTGTGCTTTTTTGCATAATTAATATAATCCCATACGATCAGAAAGTAGTCTATGTATGACATCTTTTTTATAACTCCCAGTTCATGATTAAGCCTTTTTTTGATCTTATCAGTAACAGGGTCATATCTTTCCTTTAATCCTTTCCATGCCAGGGTTTCTAAATATTCTTCCCGGTTCATATTCTCCGGAAGAGGGTATTTCGGGATCTGCCGTTTCCTGGATTCTAAAGTAAGATTGCATTTATCCATTATCTTTATTGTGTTCTCTATTGCTTCAGGTACTTTGCTGAATAAAGAATTCATCTCTTCATAGGATTTAAGTTCAAATTCATTTGTAGTCAGTCTCATTCTGTCAGTATCACTTAGTTTTTTCTGGGTCTGCATGCAGAGAAGGATTTCATGTGCTTCATGATCTTCTTTTTTTAAATAATGAACATCATTTGTCGCTACAAGAGGGATGTTCAGTTCTTTGCTTATATCCAAAAGGCCTTTGGCAGCTTTTTTTTCCTGGTCTAATTTATGGAACTGGAGTTCCAGATAAAAGTCATCTCCAAAGATTTCTTTATATTCATAAGCAGTCCGTCGGGCATGCATCAGGTTATCATTAATAATGCTGCTGGCTATCTCGCCTTTAATACAGCCTGAAAGAGCTACCAGGCCGTCCTTATGCTCTTTTAAAAGTTCTTTATCAATTCTGGGATTATAATAAAATCCTTCAATAAAACCGGCTGAAGATAATTTTAACAGATTCTGATAACCCTCATGGTTTTTTGCCAATAAGACAAGATGATAAGCATAAGCCTGTTTTTCCCCGTCCCTGACTATTTTTTCTTTTTTTAATCTTGATTCAGGCGCAACATATGCCTCCATTCCAATGATTGGCTTAACCCCTTCTTTGACTGCTTTATTATAAAATTCCATTGCGCTGAACATATTCCCGTGTTCTGTCAGGGCAATTGCAGGAAATTGCAGTTCTTTTGCTCTTTTAATAAGGTCGGGAATTTTTATCATACCGTCAAGAACACTGTAATGAGAATGAGTATGCAGGTGAACGAATGGTTTATGCGGCTTCATATTTTTTTATGGGGATCTTGACTAACCCTAAAGGAAGATCCCCATCCGGGCATACAGTACTTGAAAAACAACATTTACAAGATAAGCCACTTCGTGGCTATCTTCCATAGGGGTTTCACCCCTCTGGCGCATTTAAACAAGCCACTGGCTTGTTTAAATGCTGTCACCCCTTGGGAGAATTCACAAATTCCCCCAAACCCCCATGCACAGTATCAGAATTTATCCAAATTCCGATACTGTTAAATAAAATGATAGTTTTTCAAGATGCCCTTATATATTTTATCACCTCTTCAGTAGAATTTATACGGATAAATAATTTTTTATCTATATTATCAAGCTTTTCCAGATCCCATGAATGCAGGGCTAAAACTTTTTTATTCAGATTCATTGCCGCGGATATTTCATTTAATGTGCCGTACTTTCCGCTGATTGCAACCAGGATATCTGCAGTATTGACTATAATATGATTCCGCGCGAGGCCCATGCCTGTGGCAATGGGTATTGTGATATATTTATTTGCTTGTTTTTTATCAGCATAAGGAAGAATTCCGATGGTAACACCATTGTTCTGAAAGGCGCCTTTTGACGCGGCTTCCATAACACCGCCTAATCCCCCGCAGATTAAATGCCACCCGTTTTGAGCAATAAGAGTCCCGATATGGAAAGCTGTATTGTAAATATCTTTATTTTCAATTTTTGAACCACCGATGATACCTACAATCATGATATTATATAGCAAGGGAAAATTTGAAGTCAATATTTTTTTTTATATATAGAAAAAAGTTGAAGAATTAAATCTATTTATTATTATATCTATATGAAAAGAATGATTACTGCAGTTATTATTATTTTACTAAGTATGAATATGATTTTTGCCGAGCAGACAATCAAGACAAATGTTGAACAGTATAAAATTAAAGATGAAAGTAAGAATATTAAGGAAGTAAGAGAGTATTTAAAGAAACGGCAGGAAAAGATAGAAAAGGAAAAGAAAAAGAAAAAACCCGAGAGTTCATTAAGAAGGTTTGGGGTTCAGTTCTTTTCTTCAGGTGCTATGGCTTATTTAAGTACATGGATATTATCCAGATTATTTTCCATGGTTACAACCAGAAATTCTTCGGAATTACCGGATACTTACTGGATCTTTATAATAACTAATTCTGCTGGAATGGCCACGTATATTGCTGTAAAAGATTATTATGATGTGCAGCTGATACGGGGGAATCAGGAAGATAGATATAGTAATAGAAATCAGAATTACTACAGATTGAGTTTAATAAGCCGCAGGTTTTAAGATTTTTTACAGGAGTATTTCATGGACTATAGTAAGACACTGAATTTACCAAAGACTAAGTTTTCTATGAAAGCTAATTTGAGCCAGAGGGAACCGGAATTCATAAAAATATGGGAAAAGGATAATATTTATAAAAAATTAAGAGATAAAAATAAAGACAAAGAAAAATTCATTCTGCATGACGGCCCTCCTTATGCAAACGGGCATATTCATCTGGGACATACATTAAATAAAATACTTAAGGATATTATTGTTAAATATAATAATATGATCGGGAAAGATGCGCCTTATATTCCCGGATGGGACTGCCATGGCCTGCCTATTGAACTTCAGGTGGTAAAGAAACTCTCCGGAAAAGAGTATACTAAAGACCAGTTAAGAAAAAAATGCAGGGAATATGCCAAAAGATTTGTAGATATTCAGAGAGAAGAGTTTAAAAGACTGGGCGTTTTTGGGGACTGGGAAAATCCTTATTTAACCATGTCTGAAACATATGAAAAAGCCATAGTTGATTCTATCGGAAAATTAGTAGAGAAAGGTTATATATACAGGGCATTAAAACCAGTCTACTGGTGCTATTCCTGTGAAACAGCACTGGCTGATGCTGAAGTAGAGTACCAGGATCATGATACTCCATCTATCTATGTTAAATTTGAATTAAAAGATAAATCTTTATTTAAAGAAAAAGCTTTCTGGCTTATCTGGACAACAACGCCATGGACTCTGCCGGGAAATGCAGCTATATGTCTTCATCCTGCTGAGAAATATAAAGCTTTAAAAGTAAAACATAATAATAATACCGAGTGGTGGATTATAGCTGAGAAACTTGTCAATAGCCTTAAAGAAAAGATAGATTTTAATATTATTGAAGAGAAAAATATTGCAGTTGATAAACCGGAAACACTGACTGCTGAGCATGCTTTCTTAGACAGGGATTCTAAAATAGTCTCTGATAACTATGTCAGCATGGATACGGGAACAGGATGTGTTCATATTGCTCCGGGGCATGGGCATGATGATTATATAATTGGATTAAAATTTGATCTGCCAATCATCTCACCTGTTGATAATGGAGGGAAGTTCACAGAAGAGGTTGGTGTTAAGGACTGGATCGGCAAAAATGTTTTTGAAGCAAATAAAGATGTTATTCAACAATTAGAAGCGAGCGGAAATCTTCTTTTAAAAGAAGAGATACAACATTCATATCCTCATTGCTGGCGGTGTAAAAAGCCAATTATATTCCGTTCAACATTTCAGTGGTTTTTGAATGTTGATCATAATGATTTGAGAAAGAAATGTCTTGAAAAGATAAAGAAAGTTCAATGGATCCCCAAGTGGGGTGAAGAACGGCTTGTGAATATGATGAAAGACAGGCCGGACTGGTGTCTTTCCAGGCAGAGGGCCTGGGGAGTTCCAATTCCTGCTTTTTATTGTGAAAGCTGCGAGGAAGTGATTTTAACCAAAGAGACAGTGGACTGTTTCAGCCATCTGGTAGCAGATCACGGTGTGGATATCTGGTTTACAAAAGAAGCAAAGGAATTATTACCTGATGGATATAAATGTCCCAAGTGCGGCGGAACTAATTTCAAAAAAGAGCAGGATATTCTTGATGTATGGTTTGATTCAGGAGTGAGCCATATTGCTGTTTTAGATAATGAGGCAAGGAAGGAATTAAGCTCACCATGTGATATGTATCTTGAGGGTTCTGACCAGTACCGTGGATGGTTCCAGTCTTCTTTACTTCCGTCTGTTGCAATAAAGAATGAGCCGCCGTATAAGAGTGTGCTTACTCATGGATTCACACTTGACTCTGAAGGGAAAGCTATGTCAAAAAGCATTGGTAATGTTGTGCCGCCTGAAGATATATATAAAAAGTATGGTGCGGATATTCTGCGTCTGTGGGTATGTTCCATTGATTATAAAGATGATATGCGGATAGGGGAAGAGATAATTCAAAGATTGATTGAGAGTTACAGGAAGATAAGGAATACCTTCCGCTATATATTAGGAAATATTAATGGATTTAAAGATAAAGAAATGGATTTTAAAAAAGTTAAAGAGTTTGATGATTTTGATCTGTGGGCCCTTGCAAAATTAAAAAGATTTGAAACATCTATAAGAAAATCTTATCAGAATTATGAGTTTCATGTAATATACCATGCCACGATAAATTTTTGTGCAGTTACACTTAGCAATCATTATTTTGATCTGTTAAAAGACAGGTTATATGTAGAGAAGAAAGATTCTTTTAAAGGTATATCCAGCAGAAGGGTACTAGTCAAGATTTTTAAGGTCATGTCTACACTTCTGGCCCCTATACTTTCTTTTACAGCAGAGGATGGATGGAAGGCTTATCTGGAAGAGAATAATAAGGAGTTTGAGTCCATTCATCTTAAGGAGTTTGAAAAGCTGGATATTGATCTTGTAAAGATTGAATCACAGGAGAAAAAATGGGACAGGATCTTTAAGGTACGGGATGAAGTGAATAAAGCTTTAGAACTGGCGAAAAATGAGAACATGGTAGGCCATACTCTCGAGTCGAAAGTAATATTAATGCCAATGAATGATAAGTTAAAAGGATTTTTAAAAGAGCATTATGAATTATTGTGTTTTGCTTTTATTGTATCACAGGTTGAGATAACAGATGACCTGAAAGATGAAAAAGTCTATTCGGAAAACGAAGAAGTGAAAGTAGTAATAAAAAAAGCAGACGGGAAGAAATGCACAAGGTGCTGGAACTATTCTACAAGTGTAGACGAGAACAAAGATATGCCTGATTTGTGCAGCAGGTGCTGTAGTATTGTGTAAAAAGATATAATGAATTTTAAGATCAAAAATAAAATAATAGGAGATAACAGCCCTGTTTTTATTGTTGCTGAATTATCAGCTAATCATCTGCAGAAGTATAATAATGCAGTTCAGCTCATTAAAAAAGCAAAAGAATGTGGTGCTGATGCTGTAAAACTTCAGACATTTACTCCTGATACAATAACATTAAATTGTTCAAATAGATACTTTCAAATAAAGCATGGGAAAATAAGGAGAGGCAAGACCTTATATGAGCTCTACAAGGAAGCATTTACACCCTGGGAATGGCATGTGGGGTTAAAAAAAACAGCAGAGGATTTAGGCATGATTTTTTTTTCAACTCCATTTGACAGGACAGCTGTTGATTTTTTAGAGAAGATAAAAGTCCCGCTTTATAAGATCGCTTCATTTGAGATCACTGATATCCCTTTAGTTGAATATATTGCTTCTAAAGGAAAACCTGTTATTATGTCAACCGGTATAGCTATGTTAGATGATATTAACCTGGCAGTTAAGGCCTGCAGGGGGAAGGGTAATAAAAAAATAGCATTATTAAAATGCACAAGTGAGTATCCTCCTGCTTTTGAAGATGTGAATTTGAATACTATACCTGATATGAAAAAAAGATTAAAAACAGTTGTAGGTTTATCAGATCACACATTAGGTATATCAGTACCCATCGCAGCTGTTGCAATGGGCGTAAAAATAATTGAAAAACATTTTATCCTTGATAGAAAAATGGGCAGTCCGGATGCCGGCTTTTCACTCGAACCGGATGAGTTTAAATCTATGGTCAGGGCTGTGAGAGAAGCAGAAAAAGCAATGGGTAAGGTCACTTATAATTTAAGTAAAAATATTAAAAAGATAAGGGAGTACTCGCGTTCGTTATTTGTAGTTAAGGATATTAAAGAAGGTGATGAATTTACTGAAGAAAATATCAGGTCCATAAGGCCGGGAAACGGCCTGGCCCCGAAATATCTAAAAGATATTCTTGGTAAAAAAGCAGCTGTCAATTTGACAAAAGGCAGTCCATTGAAATGGAAATATATTTATAAAAAAGCAGGAAAAAGTAAGGGTTTTTAATAATTAAAAAAGGCATACCTCCTGAGGCAGGGGCTCTACAGTTGATCTCACCCATTACAATTTTTTTTATAATAGGATTTTTTTTGTAAAAAAAAGTTGACAAAATAATTACACATACTAAATTATGTTCATAAATTGAACAATTGTTTTAGCCCGGTTCGCCGGCAGGACAATTATATTTATATGAGTTTTTTATTACTCTTAATAATATACTTGATTAATTTTTCTTTAATTTCACTTAAGGGGAAGTATGTCTTCATTAAATTATAGATACTATGAATAATACAGATAAAACAAATGAGAGTGAATTCAGAATAATTGATATACTGAATGAAAGTAATAATGTGACACAGAGGAGTATAGCAAGTAAAGCAGGTATATCATTGGGTTTAACTAATATAATTATTAAACGCCTTATTAAAAAAGGATTTGTTAAAATAAAGAATATGAATAAAAAGAGGATACTGTATCATCTAACCCCCAAAGCTATAATTGAAAAAAGTTACAGGACCTATAATTATTTTGAAAGAACAATGAAAGATATTGTTCAAATAAGGGAAAAGATACAGAGAGAGATACTCCACAAGAATAAACTTCAATCCAGAAAAGTTGTAATCCTGGGAAATAATGAGATAAGTGAGATCGCTAAGTGGGCTACACAGGAATTAAAATTAAGGCCTATCGTAATTGCATCTCTTGAAAAGAAAAACAAGATCGACCTGGGGAAGAGTCTTGTTATTAATTGTAATAAAAATCATATTAAAAAACGTAATTATATCAATGTCTTCAAAATATTATAATATATTATAGAAGACATTGATGTCTTCAAGATATTATAAGGGCATCTTGAAAAACTATCATTTTATTTGATAAATGTTGTTTTTCAAGTACTGAATGCCCGGATGCCCCTCGGCCAAAAGGCTCGGGATGCAACAGGGATCTTCCTTTAGGGTTAATAAAGATCCCCATAATATATTAATGGAAGACATTAATCTCTTTAAAATACTATAAAAAACAGGAACAAAATCATGGATAAAATATTATTAACAGGAGCAGCAGGGTTTATTGGTTTTCATACAGCCTGCAGGTTTATAAAACAGGGATTTAAAGTTATTGGAATAGATGATATGAATGATCATTATGACCCAATAATAAAAGAGAAAAGACTGGAATATTTAAAAAATAATTTTAAAAAAGAGTTTGAATACAGAAAAATTGATATTAGAGATAAAAACGAGGTCTATCAATTATTAAAAGATGAAAAATATTCAGCAGTTATAAATCTTGCAGCAAGGGCAGGGGTGAGAGAAAGTGTTATTAACCCGTGGATATATTTTGCAACTAATACAATCGGTGTGATAAATCTACTTGAAGGAATTAAGAAATATCAGCCAAAAACATTACTTATTCAAGCGTCCACATCATCTGTTTACGGTAATAATAAAGTGCCATTCAGAGAGGATGACAGGGTGGATGATCCGCTTTCTCCTTATGCTGCATCAAAAAAAGCATCCGAAGAGGTTTGTTACACATATCATTATTTATCAGGGATCAATATTTTAATTTTTCGTTTTTTTACTGTATATGGAACTTTTGGCAGGCCGGATATGTCTATTTTTCGTTTTATTAGATGGATAGATGAGGGATCTGAATTATTATTATACGGGGATGGCCGTCAGGAAAGAGATTTTACTTATGTTGAAGATATTACTAATGCTATTTATAAAGGAATAAATTTTAAAGGATATGAGATAATTAATCTGGGGAATGATAATCCAGTTAAAATAAATACAATTATTAAAGAGATTGAAGATTATTTTAAAAAGAAAGCAAAAATAAAAAATGATTCGCCTCATCCGGCGGATATTTTTAAAACCTGCGCTAAAATTAAAAAGGCAAAGAAAATTCTGGACTGGACTCCCGTAACAGGAATAGATGAAGGATTAAAAAAAGTATTGGAATGGTATATAAAGGAGAAGGAATGGGTGAGTAAAGTTAAGGTTATATAAAGAAGCCATAAGCTATAAGCTTACAGCTTATAATGATTTTTGGAGTTAAGTCTTTAGACTTTTATTTTGAAAGATTAAAATTGTAACGGAAAAGACCAATGGATTTATTAAAACAATTAAAGGAGCATAAAGAGAGTATCTGTATTGTTGGGCTTGGATATGTCGGTTTACCCCTTGCAAATGCTTTTGCGGAAAAGTTTAAAGTTATTGGATTTGATATTAATGATAACAGGATTAAGGAGCTGAAAAATTTTAATGATTCTACCAATGAAGTAAGTCATGAAGATTTAAAAAAGAGTTCTGCAAATCTTATTTTAACAGATAAAAAAGAAGATATTAAAAAAGCAAAAATAATTATTATTACAGTTCCCACACCTGTTGATGGTCATAAAAATCCGGATCTATCATCAATAAAAACTGCAACCCTAACAGTTGGGGAAAATTTACAAAAAGATACTGTTGTTGTTTATGAATCAACAGTTTATCCGGGTGTTACCAGAGAGATATGTATCCCTATACTTGAAAAAGGATCCGGATTGAAATATGGAGAAGATTTTCATGTGGGTTATTCACCTGAGCGGATAAATCCGGGAGATAAAGAACATACAATAAAAAAGATTAAAAAGATAGTTGCAGGTGATAACAAAGAGACTTTAGATTTACTCACAGCATTATATGGGGAAATAATAAAAGGGGGGATACATAGATCTTCAAGTATTGAAGTGGCAGAAGCAGCAAAAGTTATTGAAAATACACAGAGAGATTTAAATATTGCCCTGATCAATGAACTGGCAATAATATTTAATAAATTAAATATTGATACAAAAGAAGTGCTTGAAGCAGCAGGAACAAAATGGAACTTTTTAAAATTTCAGCCTGGCCTGGTAGGGGGTCATTGTATAGGTGTTGACCCGTATTATTTAACATTTAAGGCAGAAGAGGCAGGGTATCACCCTGAAGTTATTTTAGCCGGTAGAAGAATTAATGATAATATGGGTAAGTATATTGCAGATGAAACAGTTAAACTATTGATCAAAGCCGGGCATAAGATTAAAGGCACAAAAGTATTGGTCATGGGTATGACTTTTAAAGAGAATATCCCTGATATAAGAAATTCCCGTGTTATTGATGTTATAAATGAATTAAAGGAATCAGGAATAAAGGTATTTGTTGTTGATCCTTATGCAGATAAGATGGAGGTTAAAAAGGAATACAATATAGAAATATCAGATTATAAAGAATTAAAAGATTTTGATGCGATAATAGCAGCTGTAGGCCATGATAAATTTATAAATATGAAAATCAAAGATCTGGATGCATTATATATTAATAAGTTAAAAAAAGTTCTTATAGATGTAAAAGGTATTTTCAAAAGGCAGGAATTTATTGATAATGGATATCTGTACTGGAGATTATAAATAGGATAATGAAGAGATTATTATTTATATTCGGTACCAGGCCGGAAGCAATTAAGCTCGCACCATTGATCAGGGAATTTAAAAAAGAGAAAAGATTTAAAGTAAAGATATGTGTTACAGCCCAGCACAGGCAGATGCTGGATGGAGTTCTTTCTTTTTTTAAGATAAAAGCAGATTATGATTTAAATATAATGAAAGAAGATCAACTGCTTTTTAATATAACATCAGAGATATTAATAAGATTAGAACCAATTTTAAAAAAAGTAAAACCTGATCTTATATTTATACAGGGAGATACAACAACAGCTTTTGCAGGTGGACTGGCAGGTTTTTATAAAAAAATAAAAGTAGCGCATGTTGAAGCAGGCTTGAGAAGTCATAATAAATATTCTCCTTTCCCTGAAGAGATCAACAGGGTTATTGTAAGCCATATTGCAGATATCCATTTTGCTCCGACCAGACAGGCGGTTAAAAATTTACACAAGGAGAATATAAAGAAAAATGTATTTAATGTTGGGAATACTGTTATTGATGCCATGCTATGGAGCCTTAAACTGGTCAGGCAGAATGAGGATAAATATAAGAGGTATTTTAATTATTTAAATTTTAATAAAAAAATAATTCTCCTTACTGCTCACCGGCAGGAAAGTTTTGGGAAAGGTTTTGAAAATATCTGTGGGGCTTTAAAGGAGATAGCTTTTAAATTTAATAATACGGTAGAAATTGTTTATCCCGTACATTTAAACCCTAATGTTCAGAAACCAATTAAAGGAATATTAAACAGGATTAATAACATTCATTTAATTAAGCCTTTAAAATATCCGTATTTACTTTATTTAATGGAGAAGAGCTTTTTAGTTCTGACTGATTCCGGCGGGATCCAGGAGGAAGCACCTTCTCTGGGGAAGCCGGTACTGGTCATGCGGGAAGTAACAGAGCGGATAGAAGGGATAAAAGCCGGAACAGCTAAACTGGTTGGAACAGACAAAAATAAGATTATCCGGGAAACAGAAAAGTTATTATCAGATTCCCGGGCTTATAATAAAATGGCAAAAGCTGATAATCCTTATGAAGACGGGAAAGCATCTCAAAGGATTAGAGATATAATTAGAAAAGGATAAAGACTGATGGATTTGAGAAAAATAATTCTCTAGGATGAATCAGAGACGGTTGAGTTCAAGGAAACTCTACAACTAAAAGATGAAATTGGAGAAAGTGTTTCAGCTTTTTCAAACACAAAAGGAGGAATTATCCTCATTGGAATTTCTGATAAAGGAGAAGTCAAAGGAGTTCAAATTGGTAAAAAGACCATGATAGATTTAGCAGAATATATAAAAAGAAATACAGACTCACAGATTTTCCCTGAAATAAAAATTCATGAAATTGATAATAAGAATGTAATATTAATAAAAGTTAAATCAGCAGATGAAAAGCCTGTATTTTTTAAAAACCATGCATATAAGAGAGTTGGTAATACAAATCAGAAGATTTCCGCTTCAGAGATTAGAAAATTAGCAAAAGAAACCACAGGAAAGATCTATTGGGATGAACAAATTTGTGAAGGAACAAATTTAAAAGATATAGATTGGGAATTTGTAAAAGATTTTTTTTTACCTCTTTATGAGCAAACAACAAAAAAAAAATTATTAGGAAAACCCGAGATAATTTTGGAATCACTCGGTTGTATAAGAAACCAGATCCCTTGAATTCAGGAATTTTACTTTTCAGCAAAGAGCTTCAAAAATTTTTCATAAATTCTTATATAGCCTTAGCAAGATACAAAGGGAAAGAATTAGGGATAGAAAGACTGGATTATAAAGAATTTAAAGGCAATTTATTTACACAGATAGATGAGTGTGATAAATACATAAAAGAACATATAGATATAATGTCGAGGCTTCATCCTTATCAGATTCAGCGGGAAGACATTCCCGAATACGGATTATTTTCAATAAGGGAACTCATAACAAATGCTGTTTGTCATAGAGATTATAAAAATCAACACACTAAGATAATAATTAAGATTTTTAATGATAGAATTGAATTTTCTAATCCCGGTGGTTTATCTCAGAATATCACCCCTAAAAATATAACCGAAAAACATTATTCAAGAAATCCCGTAATAGCAAAGGTTTTAGCCAGAGTAAAGTATATTGAAGAATTAGGTGAAGGTTGGGATAAAATTACAAAAGAGCATAAAGATCATCCTCTAAAACCACGCTTTCCCGGGATAAAATCCGATAAATTTTCAATTATTGTAACTATATTTTCTACAAAAGACAAGTTTGAAAAGAAAAAAATTAAGGTTGATAAGATTGAATTAAATGAGAGACAAAAATATGTGATTGAGAGAATAAAATCCCAGGGTTTCATCAGAAGTATAGAAGTACAGAAAAAATTTAATATTTCAAAAAATACAGCAAATATGGATCTTAATTATTTAATTAAATTAGATATAGTAAAAATGAAAGGTGTTGGAAAGAAAGTCAGATATATATTAAAATGATTTGCGTCATATTTGCGTCATATTTGCGTCATATAAATTAAAGATAAGGTGGCTAAATTTGACAGGGTTAGTTGAAAATTCGAAGAAGAGATTCTGGATTTTTTAAAAAAGATGGAGAAACAATAAGAATGGAAAATAAAATTTTAATAACAGGCGGCTGTGGTTTTGTCGGGACAAATTTAGTTGAATTTATATTAATAAATACTGACTGGAAAATAAATATACTGGATAATCTCAGTACAGGCAAGTGGGAAGATGTAGAGAATATCAAATGTTTTGATCCTGATCGAATAGAATTCATTCAGGGTGATATCAGGAATGTAGAAAATATCACTCAGGCAATAGATAAGTGCGATTATGTAGTTAACCTGGCAGCACAGCCGGATGTTATTCCTTCAATAGAAGACCCTTTATTTGATGCAGAAGTTAATATTATAGGGACCATAAATTTACTGGAAGCTTCTAAAGAAAGTAAGATCAAGAAATTCATACAAGCCTCTTCAGGAGCAACTCTTGGAGAACAGGAAATGCCAGTGAATGAAAAAAAAGTTCCTCTGCCTTTATCTCCTTATGGAGCCAGTAAATTAGCCGGGGAAGGATACTGCAGTGTTTTTTCGGGTTCTTTTGGTTTAGAATGTGCGGCTTTAAGATTTTCAAATGTTTACGGACCTAAATCATATCACAAGGGGAGTGTAGTAGCAATATTTTTTAAGCAGATACTGGCAGGCCAGCCTGTCACAATATTCGGTGATGGAGAGCAGACAAGGGATTATATTTATACAGAAGATCTATGCAGAAGTATTTATCTCTCTTTAACCGGAAAACTAAAGAATAAATTTGAAATATTTCAGATCGCTTCAGGATCTGAGACTTCTGTAAACCAGCTTGCAGGATATATAAAAGAAGTTTTAAAAAATAATGATGTTGGGAAAGAGATGAAAATAGAATATCAGCCGCCCAGGGCAGGGGAAGTATTCCGTAATTATTTTGATATTTCAAAAGCCAGGGAAATGTTAAAATTCAATCCAACTGTAAAACTAATTGATGGGCTGGATAAAACATTTAAATGGTTTATTGATGCGGAACAAAATAAAAGTGATATGTGATATTGTAAAGCACAGAGGATATGATGAAAGAAATTTTAAAAAGAATAATTAAAGATTTTCATATTACACCGCTTCCTGATTTTAAAGAACGTGATAAAAAAGTATTTTTAAATACAGGTAAAATTATTTCTATAGTAGGCCCCAGACGTTCAGGTAAGACTTATTTTATGTTTCAAATAATGAATGAATTAATAAAGAAAAAAATCACTAAAAAAAAGATACTTTATATAAATTTTGAAGATGAACGATTGATTTTTGAAGATACTGGTTATGATGAGATTTTTTTTGCATATAAAGAATTATATCCGGAAATAAATGAAAATGAGTTATATATTTTTTTTGATGAAATTCAAAATTTAGCAAACTGGGAGAAATTCGTAAGACGCGTTTATGATTCAAAAACAAAAAATATATTTTTAACAGGATCAAATATAAAAATTTTAAGTAAAGAGATCGCATCATCATTAAGAGGTAGAACAATTACAGAGGAAATTTTACCGCTTTCTTTTAAAGAATTATTACGATTTAAGGATATAGAACCGGATTTGTATTCGACTAATGGGATTTCTATAATAAATAGAGAATTTGAACAATATCTTTATTGGGGAGGATTTCCTGAGTTAATAGATTTCAATAAATCATTGAAGTTGAAAATACTGCAGGAATATTTTAATGTAATGATTTATAGAGATTTAGTGGAAAAGCATAATATAAAAGATGTATATATATTAAAATATTTAATAAAAAGACTATTTTCTGCATTTACAAAAGAATTTTCTGTTAATAAAGTTTATAATGAATTCAAATCAAGGAATTTTGTTATTAGTAAAAATACACTTTATGAGTATATAGAATATATTATAGATAATTATATTATTGCCATTGTAGAAAAATATGAGCCATCTGTAGTAAAACAGGAATTAAGCAATAAAAAGGTATATTTATATGATAATGGTTTGATTGCAGGAAATTATATGTCAATTGAGGATAACAAAGGGAGATTTCTTGAAAATGTAATATTTACAGAGTTATACCGCAGAAATTATAAAGTGAATTTTGTTAAAAATAATTTTGAATGTGATTTTTTACTTTTTCAAAATCAAAATCAAATGTCAGTCCCTATACAGGTTTGTTATAGATTGGATGATGATAATAAAAAAAGAGAAATCAAAGGTTTATTGAAAACATTAGAAAGATTTAATTTGAATAAAGGTGTTATAATAACCATGGGGCTGGAAAAAGAAGAACTAGTAAATAATGAAAAAATAGCAGTAATTCCTGTAATTAAATGGCTTTTAGGGCATAACAATAATGATATATAATAAATTACTATAATCTTCCTTATTAATAGGATGATAATAATATAAACCTTCCTTATTTAAGGGAAGGTTTATATAAGTAGTGTCAAAAGAACATTGTTATAAGTTAGTTATAACTTATAACAATGTTTGTAACAAATTATATGCTATGTTTAAAAGAAAAATTATTGATTATTTAGTTAACTGGAAAAATAAAAAAACAAGGAAACCTTTAATTATTCGCGGAGTAAGGCAGGTAGGAAAAACATCCGCTGTTTTGATTTTTGCTAAAAAACATTTTAAAAATCTAATTCATTTGAATTTAGAAAAAGCTGAACATTTAATTATTAGAATATATAGAGGGGAATTGAAAAAAGGA
>SDBT01005638.1_pt1 | contig 20947 bp, 9 predicted proteins | sample 2277101 | NCBI WGS metagenome assembly SDBT01 (sample SAMN10404973, study PRJNA504765) | marine sediment metagenome | isolation source: marine sediment core GS10_PC15, 103 cmbsf | place: Arctic Ocean: Southern Knipovich Ridge | collected 2010
TCTAAATGCCGTCACAGCCGGCTTCAGGTAAAAGAGATTAAACTTTCTCGAACCTGGATCGGCCTCCATGCCGCATGAATCCGCTTGCGCGATCGCATAGATGGAGTCATCATCCACCTGATATAGAAGAACCATATCTCCCGGCTGGATCTGCCTGATGCAGGCCATGCTTTGGGGGCTCTTCGTTGAATTGCGGCCCCCGGAGGGGAACCGCTCGTTGGGATCATTCCCGATACCGTCGAGGTATGCCTTGCAATGCCACCCACGACGGCCACGTTTCAGCATCAGCCTGCTCTTCTGTACCCAAATATTCACGGAGCACTTTTACCATATCATGGGGGTGTATGTCCACTAACTCGCCACGATAATGTTGCTGGATCTGCCGCTGCTGGAAGTCGCTGATCACTGTCCCCATGCCGAACTCGCGCGATGACTGTCAACAACACGGCCTGTGTCATGCACTAACGCAAGCCGTCGCAAGGCCAGCGGAGGGAATCGAACCCACAACCGCCGCTTTACAAAAGCGGTGCTCTACCGTTGAGCTACGCTGGCGAACTCGAGCATCTTCAACGCATCTGCAGCAACTGCACGCGGCTGCTACTCTGCATCTGCATTGAAAACACTCCTGATTACTGTATCGACCAGACGGCAAAAACGTCAAAGAAAAACGAGTCCGCACATCAGAAGTCGCAAGGTCGGCGGGTAATTTAGCAGGCCCGCCGCACACTCGCGACGGACCTGAATGTATTATGGTGAAGGCCGGTGCCGCCTTATTTCGGTGGCAAGGAACGCTCGTGGTATTCGTAGAACGTTTCGTAATTTTTGCGGAGATAGCCGCCCGCCGTCACGCGCACTCCGTTGAGCACCACGCCGACGATATGGGCGCCGACCCGCAGAAGCGTTTCCCGTGCCCGCTGCACGATCCCGTGCGTATTGGCGCCAGCACGAACGATCAGTACCACGCCGTCGACCAGGGTCGATAGAATGGCCGGGTCGGTGACAACCAGGCACGGCGCGCCGTCGATGATCACCTGATCGTATTGATCACTCATTTCACCCAGGCATCGTCGCATCTCGTCCGAGCCGAGTAATTCCGCGGGGTTGGGGGGCAAGATACCGGACGGAAGAATGTGCAGATTCGGCTTCACTTCGTAGATGCTGCTTCGCCAATCTGACTGGCCCACCAGGGCACTGCTCAGCCCGCCGGTGTCGGGGCAGTCGGGGAATAGTTCACGACACGCCGGCTGGCGGAAATTCGCATCAACGACCAGCACGCGCTTTCCGTCCTGGGCGATTGCGGCGGCAAGATTCATCGTCACCATGGTTCGACCGTCTTCCGGCAGAGGCGAGGTAACCAGCAGAGTGCGCCGCTGGTTGGCTGGGCCGCTGAACAAAAGGCACGTCCGAATCTGGCGGAAAGCCTCGCTAACCATCGACGCCGGATGCGTCATGAAGGCAGTTCGCAAATCTTCGATATCTTCATCCAGATCGTCGGCATGGGGCACCATGCCCAGCAACGGCAGGTCCATTCGGCGAGAAATATCCGACGGGCTCTTGACGGACGTGTCGATGAACTCCAGCAGGAACGCAAGGCCGACTCCAAAGGCCAAACCAAGGAACACGCCAAGCGGGATCATCATCAGCCACTTCGGCTGATCGATTTCTCTGGGAGGCATGGCCGGAATCACCAGGCGCAACTCCTGATCGCCCAGCAATCCCAAGTCCATCAGGCGCTGATCCAGAATCACCATTTCGTTGCTTAATTTCAACTCTTCGCGCTCGAGCTCCCCAATCCTGGTAACCTGGGTTTCCAGCTCGCGCAATTTAGTCATGAGTTCGGCCATATCATCCTGCGAAGCGAGGACTTTCTGGGTCGTCTTAAAGTATTCTGTCTCACTGGATGATTTCATCATGTTGACGGTCTGGTTCGAGATGAATAGTTCCCGGTCTTCGACTTGGTCATTCACGGCTTGCATACGCGTAGTCATATCCTGCATGGCTCGGTGCCCGTCGCCGAATTTCCGCTTCAGGCTTATTTCCTGCGTCTTCAGAGCAGCCTGCGATTGCCTCAACACTCTCAACTGACCGTCGATATCCTGAGCCCGCAGCACTTCGGGGGCGCTATTAATTGAACCGTCAGCTATCTGCCGCAGGAGGGTATTCTTCGCCGTTATGGCGTCCAGTGCTTGGCTTTGCAGTTGGACCAGATTTGTTGTCTTCACCTGAAGCTGAATGGATAGGAAGTTTTGACGGTTTTGAAGGCTTGGAATCGACGCCTTTTTGCGTGCCCTGGCCTGATCATCCTTGTTGAGTCGTGATTTTGAATCCAGCCGGTCCCGCGCATTTCGAATACTACTCTGATCGTCTCCACGCAGCCCTTTCAGATTCGATCGGCTGAACTGAACGGCCGCTTCCGCTACAGCGTTGGCGATTTCGGCGAGATCGGTTTTCTCTTTGTCGTTTCTCGCCGTGCCGCTCATTTCTACAAGAATGTGAACCTCGCCAGGCATGGCAAGCACTTTGATATCTTCCTGTAAACGCTCTATGGCTGTCACAGGATTTTTCTGAAACCACGCTGTATTCGTAACCCGGCTGTCTTCGGTCGCCATTAAGAGAACCGGCTCGCTCTTAATGATGGTTGCCTTGGATTTCAGCAACATATCCATGGTGTCTTGTGTGGTGACGACGTTTGACACCTTGAATGCAGTTACTTCAGGCGGTGACACTCTCAATATTGCCTGCGCTTTGTACGAGGGCGCATAGAGCCACCAGAAAGCCGTACCGGCAAGCACAAGAATAAGGACCGTCAGGAACGTCAGAAGGACGAGCCACTTTCGTTTCAGAAAGATCCGCAGTATGTCCTTGCCCGTAATTCCAGGCCCTTGGCCAGCAGCAGATCGAATGGGTTGCCCTCCGGCAGAGGGCATGGCCATTCTCCTTGTTCGCGGTATCGATGGAGCTTGTTCGCGCGTGGGTATAATGTCCATGCGTTTTTTTCCTTAATTCCTGGCTGAGATGACTCGCTCTAAAGAAGCTTGGATATTCTCTTCCAACTCTTTGTCTGGCTGGCTTTGGAGCAATTCCTGCGCCAGCCGATATTGTGTTTCAGCATCACCCAGACGCCCCGTTTTCTCATATACGTATCCCAGGTGGTATCGGTTGTCGGCGCCATTGGGGTCGAACTGAACCGAACGCATCAGGAATTCTTCAGCTTCTCTCAGCCTGCCGCTTTTAGCCAATGCCCAGCCATGAGAATCCAGCAGGTTCGACTCATAGGGCATGAGAGCCACTGCTTTCTCCGTATACGCTTGAGCCTTTTGGGCCTGATCCATTTTGTCGGTGTAAAGATAGCCCAGGTTATTCAAAACGTTGACGTCATTTGGCGTAATTTCCAAAACAGCCAGGTAGACCTTTTCCGCCTCGTCGTACTCCTTCAATTCGTAATGGACTACGCCGAGAAGCTTGTTCACGATATTTTTGTCTTTTGTCGCCTCGGCCAAGGTCTTGGCCTTCAAAGCATACGCTTTGGCTTCGCTCGGATTACGTGCCACCATGAACCGTCGGGCAATCGCCAACTGAAGTCGCCAACTCTTGGGACGCACCGACACCAAATCGGTCAGTTTTTTTGTCCCTTCATCGCTGCCAAAGGCGTTAATCACTTGCTGGCATACGTAATCGAGATGTTCCGAAGGAGCCAGTTTCACTGACGCAACGAAGAGTTTTTCAGCCTCAGCAGTCTTTCCTTGCTGGTTCAACGCAAAGGCCTCGGCCGCTGCCGCCCAGGGAGCGAATTTCGGCTCGGACCTGAATTTACGTGCAAACCGAATTGCTTCGTCGTACTGCTTGGCTTTGATGAGGCTGTCGAGGAACAACCGAATGGTTAGCACATGCTTCGGATGGACCTTCAAGGTTGCATACAACGTTCGACTCGCATCGAGATAACGCTTCTGCTTTCGCCACATATTTGCTTCGTAAATGGCGTACTTTATTACATTTGGAAATTTCTTTCTCGCCTCACGAAGTTCCGCAGCCATGGCCGCCCAGCGATCCTCTTTAATGTAGATGCCCAATAATTTCATTCGGACCATGTGAGAGGCTGGATTGCTTTCCAGAAAATCGGCGTAGACCATAGCCGCCCCGTCAGAGTCGCCAATGCCGGAAAGCACTTCGGCCAGAACTATCGCGATACGAGGATCACTCGACAGTTGGCGAGCTGCGTCTAAATCTTTCTGGGCCTCTACAAGATCACCCCTGCTACGATGCAACTGGGCGCGATAGAACAGAGGCATGGCCGACTTGGAGTCCTCTGCGATCGCGCGGCTGAGAAGTTTCTCGGCCTGAACCAAGTCCTTCTGTTTGAATGCCGTTAGGCCTTTCAACATCAAAAGTTCAGAATCAGAAGGATCTGCAGCGATCAAACGATCAACAAGACGAACGGCTTCGGCAACATTTTCATCGCCTGCCTCGATCTGATAACGAATCAGATCTTTCTTTATATCGATGTCGTCCGGGCGTAATTTGAGGTAGCTCTTTAACGCCTCAGCAGCCGGCCCCCAGTAAGATGAACTCGCTTCGAACCGAGCCATTCCCAGGTGTCCGCGTGTATCGTTCGGATCGGCCTCGATGGCCTTTGCGAACGCTTTCCTTGCCTGGCCAACGTCATATTTTGCTATATATTCCCCGTAGAGCGTGTAGGCGCCCACCTTGTCATTGGTGACTTCCAGAAGCTGTCTCAAAACGCTAATGCCCTGGCTGTATCGATTAGTCTCGGAGTATAGTTCCAACAGAATTCGAGCCGCCTGAAGCTTGTTGACCTGAGGATGCCCCCAGATCGAGCGGGCCATTTCATCGGCTTTTGGCCATTGTTTCGTCCGCCTGTAAAGCAAAACCAGGTGACGGCGATTGTCCAGATCGTTGGGAGTCTCCTTCAGTATTCGCTCCCGGCTGACAATCAAGTCTTGCGGTGAAGTCTCATTGCGTTCGCCCTGGACCGCCAGATAGGCCTTGCGGATGTACGAATTCCGTGGAAGCAATCGATGTGCTTTGATTACCCAATCGCCATGATCGGTCATTCGCCCTTGGGCGGCTGTGACCTTGGCCATGCCCACCAGTGCCGGCGCGTTGCCTGGATCATTAGCCACTACGTCCGCAAACAGTTTTTCCGCTTCCGCATAATCCTGTTTGGCAAGATGGCACGATGCAAGCTGGACCTTGACCTTCTTGGACTTTGGGAATTCAATCAAAGCTTCTGTGAGGATTCGAATCCCCTCATTCACGTCATTTCTGGACAGTTCCAGCCGGGCCTGGAAGAGAGCACCGTTATGTCCGTCGAGGTTGGTCGAAGAGGCTCGCTGAACCATTTCTTCTCCCAGTTCCCAATCTCGCTCGGTCAAGGCGTAACTGTACAACCGGAGAATCACGACGGGAGAATTCGGATCGATTGCCTCTGCCTGCCGCAACAGCTCGATGTACTTATCTTCCCGACCCGCCATGTCGTAAATTGCAGCCTTGCTGATGGCTCGCGCCAGGGGGTCTTCGGTCCGCTCGTCGATAAGCTGCAAGTGCATTTGCAGCCTCTTCTCAAGATTAGATTCTTCCAGAAGAGCCTGCTGAATCTTCAGTGCCTTGTTGTCGGGATGGACTTGCCGCGCCTGTTCTATGAGTTGGGTGGCCTTGTCCTGGCGGCCAAGCCTGACGTATCGACTAAACAATTCCGAGACAACGAGTAAATTTTCCGGCGCCCTTTGGCGAATTTTTTCCAGCAGGGAGACCGCCTCTGCTCTGCGGTTCTCTTCCCAAAGTTTCCTCGCTCGCTTGATGACCAGGGAAATCATTTTTGGGTTGACCGTCGCCCCAAAATCGATCTCCTTGCGCCCGGCGACGACATCCAAATCGCCTTTCCACTGCCTGGCCTGCTCATTGCTCGGGTCCATCGCCAGTGCGATTTCGATCAGGTTGGCTGCTTCCTCGACGTCACCATACTGCATAAGGTAGTACGCTTTGCGAAGTAAGACCGTCGGATTGGCCTTAAAGCGAGAGGAAGCTGACATGTCATCCAGAATCTGCACGGCCAGACCGGAATTGCCCGCCTCGCCATGCAGTTTCAACAGGAGATTCGCCGTTGGAATATCTATTCGAGTTTGAGAAAAGCCCTGATGCGCCTTTTCCAGGAACTCGGTCGCCTTTTCCTTGTCGCCTTCCAGCAGCGCGAGTCTGCCAGCGATCTTGGCTGCATAATGGTGGTCCTTCGTAATCTGCTCGGTAAGCCGCGCCAACGATTCGCGAATCTCAGGAACAGGCGCCTGATCCAAAGGCTGCTTTTGCTTTGGGTCAATTGCATCCAAAAGCAAGTCCGCCAGATGATAGTGCATCAGGATTCGCTGTGTGCGCAAAGCTCTAGACTGGGAGGGAGTCGGCTCTTCACCGATTTCTCCCCTGAGCCGGCCGCGAACAACACGAAGACACTCTCGATACGCATCAGCCATCTTCTCGGGGTTTTTCAGCCGCCTTTGAATGGAGACCGTCAATTCGTATATTTCGATTTCCGACGGATCGATCTTCTTGGCCGATTCGACTGCCTCTATCGCTTTGTCGTACTCGCGTTCCCATATGTGATAGATCGCCAAGCCGCGATAGCCGTGTGAATTGTTTGGATCACTGGCAATGGCCTGTTGAAACATGTCCAGCGACTTTTCCTTATCCTGCTTTGCATAGAGGAGCTTGCCGTAACCCACCTGTAACTCGGGGGTATCAGGGATTTCCTGGACGGCCTGGTCAAGAATTGTCACAGCCTGATCGAGTTGCTTGTTGAGCAGATAAAACTGCGCCAACTCGAGCCGGTACAGCGCCTCATCACCCTTTAAGCGAATGGCCTCGGTGAAATCCGCAATCGCCTTTTCAATCTGATCTGGCTCAGTTTTGATGAGTTGGGTTCTGGCAATCGCCTTACGGAACCAGGTCTGATGATCATCAGGCGTAAGCTTCAATAGTTTATCCGCCTGTTTCACGTACCTTTGGAACCAGACGACAGACTGGCCCGGATCACCTCTCGAATAGTCTACGCCCTTCCAATAAATATCAGTCAGCGCCTTTTGAGGCTCGACGTACGCCTGATCCAACCGTGCCGCATTCTGCAATAAATGCTGGATTTCACGAGACATCTTGTCTTTGGCGGCTTGAACATGCCCTGGCTTCTTGAGTTTTTCCATCAGCATCTGGGCCAGTTCATAGTAGTACTTCGGATTCGAAGAATTCGAAGCGCGGATTGCTTCGCTGAAATTGCGTTGAGCTTCCTTAAAGTTGCCCGCCTTCATTGCGATGCGGGCGCGCTCTGCGTACATCTCGGGATCTTTGGGTAGCTGTGAGATAACCACAACCAAGACGCCTCCCAACAGAACAATGCCGAAAATCGACAGGAAGACAACCGTACGTTTGTTTAGTTTCTTTCGCTTCGCCATGTTTATCTCGTAATCATGCCTTAAAGGATTTATTCAGCAGCAGCAGCTTGCTCTTTTTTTTCAGCTTCATCGACGTCTTCAGGCGTCGGAAGCGTCTGCAGCACCACTGGCAGGAAGTAATTGATGAAGTCTTCCGCCGCTTTATCAGCTTGTTTTATGTTCGCCACCTCGCCCATGGGCGTGAATTGCATTTTTGCGAAGTAGATTCGCCGAACACGAGGGTCGGCCAATTCAAGCCTGACTTTTTTCCATGAATTTTCGGGCATGCCGTTCAGGCTGAAGGTGTAGTAGGTTACGTGCGGGATGATGCTGCCATATTTACCCTGGCGCTCGGACAGCACGCGCTGGAAGGGAACTTCCTTGTTCCAATGCTTGCGGGCAGTCGGAACGGAAAACACCACCTTGGACGAGCCGGTAATTTTTTCTCCTCCCGCATCCAGGCATCTCTCTGGAATATGCGGGACTTTGTCCTGAAGCCCTGTGTAATAGTAAAGTTCCACCCGCCACAACCGCCACGGATGGTCCAGAGATTCCCGCTTGTCGACATAGTACCGAACGATGTGCCAATTGCTGGAGCGATCATCGAATCGCTCATGATCTTTTTTTCCGCCGATACCCAGGATCTCCATGATGTCTTCGGGGATAATAATATCACCGTCATCGGACATGGAAAATCTATTGCCGACTTCCCGCGGAAAGTTCGCCAGGCGCATGTCTGCACGGTCGATCACGACACCTTCAGGCCAGCGAACCGCTTCTTTCTGCGTCACCACGTTCAGAGCGTCCTTCATCGGACCCCATCCAACCGCCATGCCGCCAAGAATCACTGCAGCAACGCCGAAGTGAATCCATCCTCGCTTGTTCGGCGAGCGTGGAACAACTGAGCTGTCGTTCTGGGCAGTCATTCGCTTGCACCTTCACTGGTGAGTGGGCTGTCGGACGACTCTTCGTCGGATTCCTCGTCAACTTCTACGAACAGGCTTGACATAAGTTTTCCCAAGCCCCAAAACATCAGCAGCGCAGGAGCCAACATCAACATGCCCGTAAAGGTATGCATGAATTTTTCGCCCAATTCCTGCTTGTCGATCACGAACATGGTGCAGGTGATCGTTACGCGAATGACGTTACAGAAGATAGCGATCGGAATGGCGGCGCCTACGAGGATCACTCGCTGCCAGATCGGCCGATCTTCCAGGTACGACCAGGCAACTCCCAACGCCAGATAGGCCATAAGCGAGCGAACGCCGCTGCACGCCTCGGCCACCGTCAAGGGGTGCTCCACACCGGAGATGCTGGTGATTACCATGTTGCTTGCCGTCACGTTAATGGTAACCCCGCACAGTCGAAGGAGCACCGTGGAGCACAAAGCGGCCAGGTTCTGCAGTGGATAGGCAATCATGTTATAGGCCATGGTTGGTATTGGCATGGCGAATGCCAGGAAGAGAATCGGCAACCAGGTGAACCGAAGCACCTTCGGCCCCGCCAGGTACCAGACCAGGCCGAACAGAAGCATCACCATGCCCATCTCACAAACCCAATACGTGCCGATAAAAACCACTCCGGCGAGAATCACCAATATCGAGAGGATCACCAGCGGCAAGCCCCAAATGCACACGCGCCTCTCGGCCGAGAACAGTTCCTCACGCCTGGCGTAGAGCAGATAGAGACTGAACAGTGGAATAATGAACCCGTGCGACCAGTTGGGATCGTCCCACTTGTCCCACAATATTTCGAACTGCCACCAGTTCATCCACGCGAACAAAGCGGCGATGATCGCAATCTTGGCCCATATCGTCTTGCCGGACTGCTCTTGCTCGGCCGAAAGAACAGGCTGAGCCACGAGGTCTGCCAATGAAGTGGGACCATCTTGTGCCATATTCGCTTGTTTGGAATTATTCGTCATACTTTCACAATTACGATGGGGCCTGTTATAAACGCGTAAATCGCGTTGAAGTTGGTGTTATTAACTGCGGGTTTGAGAAATTGCGGTCGTAGAGAAAACCGAATCCGTAGGTCATCCGAAACGCGTTTCGCATCACGGCGTAGAACATACTCCTGACATCAGTGCCGACAGCGACCACGTCGTTTGGCTTCAGGAAGATGTCCGGCTCATCGCCATGGAAAATCGCTTCGATATTCAGCGGAATATACTGTTCCTGCGCGTCGCCTACACGACGGATGAGCAATGAATTCTCTGGCCAGGCAAATGGGCCGAGGTTGCCCGCCATCGACATGAGCATTTTGATGGTCATTCGCCGCCCTGCCACGGATACAGGCCCCGGCCGCAAAACTTCACCCGTGACGTACACATCACCAAACTCAAGCGGAGGAACCCGAATAATATCGTTTCTGCGAACGATAATGTTCATTCTCGGGTCGCCCGCATCCAGCTTGTCCAGTTTGATGGCGATTATTCTCGCCATCTCGGACTTATCCAGTTTCTTCCAACCAAATGGATCGGGATCCTTAGGAGCGCCGCCCTGGGGTTCTGTTTTCGGTTCGGCCGATTCGGGAGACTCCTCCACCATCGGCGCATCGGCGGCCACTTGCACCCACTCGCCCTGGGAGGTGTAGATCCAACGGTAGGTGCCGCTTTCGGTGGGTCGGGTCGCAGCCGGTGGCCCGGCATTTGACGTTTCGCTCAGTCGGACAACCACAGAAGGCGTGGTCTTTTCGTCACTAGAAGGTGTGGCCTGCTCGTCTTTTTGCGTTTCGGGGGCAGCCGGAAGGGCCGCGCCGAGTTCACGCAATGCTTCATCAATGTCGTGTGCTTCTTCCTTCTTCGGCTCGACAGGCTTCGGCTCGCCAAAAGTCGTCGCGGGGAAGGTGGGGTCGAGAATGGTTGGTTCGGGAAGGGTCAGTTCGTTGCTTTGCGGCCCTTGCGACGGCTGCGCCGGAGTTTCCCGAAGCCTGGTTTCGTCCGGTTCGGGGGTGCCTACCTTGACTCGCACCGCAGGCACAGGGCGAATTACATAGATGTAGCGAATGTGCGGCTGCGTGACTCCACCGGCCAACGCCAAGGCCTCCAACAGCCGCATGTCTTTGCGCTGGATCGTGTATTGACTGGGGCGTTCCACCGCGCCAAGGATCGAGAACACGTTCTGACTCTGCCTGATTACGGAGACAGACACCTGCGGGTCTCGCAAAACATTCACCCTGAGGGCGCGGACCACTTCGGCTTTGAGTTGCTCTTCGGTCAGCCCCTCGGCCTTGACGAGCTCGTCAACGAGTGGCAAGTCGATAAAACCACTGTTGGACACCCTTCGCTGCACTACGGATTCCTGGCCTGGAATGAAAAGATCCATGACCATGATGTTCACGTAATCGGATGGGCCGATAAGGTAGTCGGTATCGGTGTAGGTCCAGTCTTCTTCTCTGGGAACGGTTGCATTGGGCACCATTTCCTGGCTGGTGTCCGCCGGGCCGATGCTGGAGAAGATCGGATTGATCGGCGTCCCTCTGGGCTGCTTGACAACTCTCTCCGGGGAGAAGAAGCGTGTCATGTCAGTCTTCAAGAAGTTCGCGACCTTGGCGCACCCACCGATACACGCTAGAGCAGCCAAGGCCAATCCCAGAGCCAGTGTCGTTTTATATCTCCGTCTGTTCACTGTAAATCGTCCTTATTGATAACTCACCTGGGCTCTTGCCACACCCGATGCGAAAGTGGAAACACCGCAAGTTTTCGCAGTAATGATGTAGCAAGCACAGAGGGCGCGGAATGCGCAATTCGGAACCCATGGCCATTGCCACCGTAGAGGAACTTCCCTGTCCAACGTATGTTGAAATATTGACGAATCCATTGGTCTTTATCAAGCGCAAGGCCATGGCATGCTGGCGCATAGTCCTTAGCGCAGCAGCCTCTGAAGTTATCGGTCAATCCTCCGTGCAACTTGATTGAATGTAAGAAGTTGTCCTTGCCCCTCCGCAGAGGGGCTCTTACAAACAGGCGGCAATCCATGCAGCCGTATGTGTCTTACGACCTTCGCGCATGGAAGGATCGCAAAAACAGGCAGATTTTTTGGATATTACCATCCCCTTTACCTACATGGATTTTGGGCGATGGCTGTCGCCGCCAGCAGATGTCAGCAAAATACCTGTTACGGGGTGCTAGTACTCTGTAACAGGGTGCTAGGGCTTGGATACCACTTCAATTACCAACGAGCGACGAATCCAGCCTGGGGCAATAAAAAGTACGGAATCGTCGGCAGATCGAACAATCTGGCGAATCGCCAAGCCTTCGCCACTGGCGTAAACCTTCCCCAGCCACGGCCCGGCCACGCGGAATACCGGGTTCAGCAAGCCCTCGTCTGGAGGATCGATCCGGAACCGACATCGCCCGTTGACCGCCTTCAGGAAGTAGCATCCCTGGGATTCGTCGAACCCGTCACGCCCAATATCCCCGGCTGCGGTCGCCTCAGGATCGCCAACCAGCACCACAAGACGCCCAGTGCGAATGTAATTGCGATGCAGGGTCTTTCTCTGAAGATTCTCGGCGGCGGACAGGTAGCTCCACTGTCCGACCGGGCCGGTGAATTGACGAATCATCAGATCGCTTCCGATCGCTCCGGTCGACCAGGCGACCGGTGTGTCCAGCCACATCCGCACCGCCCCGATTTCGGCGCCGCCTGCATTGTTCAACTCCACGTGCGTCACCCAGCGCCCGTCGCCATAAAAGGTATATTCCCAGCGAATGCGGCGAACGCTCAGGGACAGCCACTCTCCAGCTCGCGTCGGAAAATACCATGTGTTGGCTATGCGAAGACGCACCGAATTACGCTCGATAATTTCCACGATGCCGAGTTTCCGCTGTCCCATGCGTTCCAACTTTTCGCCGTCCGGCGGCAACGGCGCATCGGGCGCGACTATCTGCACGGTCGGTTGCATCCGGTCGAGCCGCCATAAGCCGTCGTCCTGCTGCGAAAGAACACTATCCTCGTCGTAGTACGGCAGCGAAATACTGAAATCCAGCCCGCTTTTATGCAGTTCTATGCCCGCAGGCGTTTGGGTTATCCGTCGAGCATTATCGACCAGCAGAATGTCATCGAGATTGAACCGCACCGGCCCGGTCGCATTGGCGAAAGTCCACTCAATGCTGCGTACGGCGGTGATGTCGAACCCTCGCTGCGATTCAAGCCTTTGAATGTCGATCAGGATCGTGTTCCACCCCGGCCGCACCAACGTCCGATGCGACGTCCAGGCGGCCGAGTCGGTCGTGAGCGTCACCCGCAGGTCGTCCCGCAACGATTCGCTGAACAGGGCGAACGAAAGCAGACGATAGTCCGTGAAGTCGCAATAGCCGGGAATGGCAAAGGTCAGACTCGCCTTAGCCGGAAGGTTCACTTCCATCGCGCCGACGCCGGTGCGGGTGGTATTGACGACGAATTGGCGATGAGCGTCGCGGCCGGCGGGGGAAATCGTGAATAATTTCGCCTGCTCGAAACCAGCCTGGTCGCCTGCATTTTCGAAGTCCACCAGCGAGACATACAAACCCGTGGCCGTCTCTTCGTAAATGCGGCTCTGTTGAATTGACTTCGGAGCCAGCAGCTCACTCGCCGCCGGCCCCGAAGGTTCCTGCTTGTCAGACGAAACGCACCCTGCCGCCAGTACGAAAACCAACAGCACATACGCCAGTCTGATCATATTTCATCCGTCTATTGCCGGGTCAGGGCTGATCTTCAGCCCCGTCCGCCGTCACCTTAGAAATCAGGGCTTTTTGAAACGAAACACTTACCCATCATTATTGGCCGGGTCAGGGCTAATCTTCAGACTCGTCGGCCGTAACTTTGGCAATCAGAGCTTTCTTGAAACCCATCAGCAGCGGGCTTGCAATGGCCACCGACGAATAGGTGCCGAAGATAATACCCGCCAGCAACGCGAAGCTGAACGCGTGAATGCCCGCTCCGCCGATTGTGTACATGATGACGACAACAAGGAACGTCGTGCCACTGGTCAACAGCGTGCGGGACAGCGTCTGGTTGATCGAGGCGTTGATCACCTTGGCGCTGACGGTCGACAGTTTACCGCGATTCTCTCGAATACGGTCGAACACGACGATCGTGTCATTGACCGAATAGCCGATCACCGTCAGGATCGCCGCGACCATCGGAAGGTCGATTTTGAACGACTGGATCCCCAGTTTCTCGCCCAGCCAGGTGTTGTACAGCCAGCCCGAAGCCGCCACCAGTCCCACGACGATGATTACGTCGTGGATCAGGCAGATAACAGCGCCCAGACCCCATCGCACCGAGCCGAACCGCATCCAGAGATAGGCCACAATCACCAGCCAACTGGCGACGATCGCGAAGATCGCACGCCCGGCCGCTTCCTTGGCGATCGAGCCGACGAAGTTTCGGGCGACCATGGCTTCTTCTCGGCCCAGTGCTGCGGCGAGCAGTTCGGTTTCACCGGTTATAAGTTCTGCCCATGCCTGTGGTTTAGTAACCAGTTCCGGCTCGGCCGGGCGAACCAGCACCGCCAGCTTGGTGAACCCATCGCCGTCGGCTGACTGAAGGCCGACCACCTCGGTGGGGTTGCGTCCCTGGTCTGCAAAGTCGGGCTGCTCGCGCATTTCTCGAATGCGCTTGTCCAGTTCGACCTGACTGATCGCAGGCGAGACATTATCGATGACGAACAGCAGGCCCCCGACGTGGTCTCGCAACTCTTCGCGATAGTCTGCCTTCGCTGCTCGCGCCAGTTCGGGTGTGATCCGCATCACGCCACCGGCCGACATTTCAATGCCCATCTCCGGCACGTCGGCGTCGCTAACGGCCTCGAACGAACGCTTCGTGCGAATGGCCAAAATCTGGCCGAACGCTTCGGTGGCCGTCTCGCGAATTTTTGACAATTGCGTCTCCGTCGTGGAAACCTGGAACGAAACTGGTGGCAGTGATTCCAACTCTTCGCGACTCAGCGAGCCGTCTGTGTTGGTGTCCAATTTCGCAAAGAACGCTCCGTCCATGTCGGCCCCGGTCCACTCGGCGAGCGAAACCGCGCCGTCGGCGCCGTCCTTGCTGTCGTAGTCGCGAATGAAATCGTCCACCTTCTCTTCGTTAATTTGTGTTTCAACGCTCGCGGTGGCGGCAAGTTTTTTGAAACCGAGCTTCTCGGCCGTCGCTATGAATTGCTTACGCACCACGTCGTCATCGCGCATGCCACCGTCGATCAGCGAGTCGTCGCGGAAAGTAATCGTCGCCTGCGTGCCGGAGCTGAACTCGATGCCCCGGATATCGCCTCCCTGGTGCCACAACGAGAAGATACCCATCACCACCATCGCCAGGGACAAGCCCCAGAAGATATGACGCATGCCCATCCAGTTGATCTTGGGCACGCCGATCAGCCGAAGCATCACCACGCGACGCTTGAGCAGCCCGGTGTCGGCAAAGGCCTGGAAGATCCAACGCGTCAGCACCAGTGCGGTAAACAGGCTGAAACCAACGCCGAGGCCCAAGGTAATCGCAAAGCCGCGAACTTCTTCCGTACCGGCCCAGCCGAGAATCAAACAGACCAGCAAGGTGGTGATATTAGCGTCAAAGATTGCGGACCACGCCCGATCGTAGGCGTTTTTAATCGCCTGGCGGACCGACTGGACCTTGGCTTGTTCTTCGCGCAATCGCTCAAATATCAGTACGTTAGCGTCAACAGCGATACCGATCGTCAGGATCACACCTGCGATACCGGGCAAGGTGAATACCGCCTCGATCAGCGTCATCGTGCCCAGAACGAGAATCAGGTTCGCGAACAGCGCCACGTTGGCGATCGCACCTGCCAGCAGATAATAGAACAACATAAAGATAGCCACCGCGATCAGGCCCCAATAAGCTGCCTTGATGCCCTTGTCGCGATTGACGGCCCCGATCCGCGGGCCGAACGTGTTGGCAGAAACCGGCTCGGTGTTCAGCCTGGCCGGCAGCGACCCGGCCATCAGCGTACGCACCAGATCGTCCACTTCGCTGCGTTTGAAGTTGCCCGTAATGATGCCTTCTGAAGAGATCACGCTCTGAATCACGGGTGCAGAATAGACCTCGTCATCGAGCAGTACCGCCATACGCCGCTCTATGTTGGCGCTGGTCAGCTTGCCGAACAGCTTGGCGCCGAGAGAGTCGAACGTGAAGCCGACGCCCCAGCGACCACTCTGATCCGGCGTCGGTTTGGCGCTGCGAAGCGACCAGCCGCCCGGCCCGGTATTCAGCATCATGAACGCCGGATCGTGGTACAAAAGCACGTAGTTTTTGCCTGCATATTCTTCCACGACCAAGCCGCTGTAGCTTTTACGTCCGACGCCTTCATGGATTGCAAACCACTGCAATTGTTCGTTGCGCTTGCGGAGTGCATCGGGGCCTTCGTCCTGGAGGCTCGCGATGCACCGGCTGCGAAGCTGGGGTGAAATTGTGAATTTATCGCTTGCTCCGATATCGTAGGGGGCGATTCGGTATTCCAGCACGCCGGCCTTGGCGATGAGGCGCTGAAGGTCAGAGGGGTCGTCCAGCCGCTGACGAACGTCCGCCCATTTGCGGTATAACTCGTCGATCTTTGTGATCTCTTCGGCCCGGGCCGGATAAAATTTCCTCAGCCCTTCCAAGCCATCATCGTACACAGCCTTCCGCCGACGGACATCGCCCTTCGAGCCGATTTTGCCTTTCTGGCTTGGTGGGATGTAGTTGCCCAGAACCGCCTGGAGCTTCACGCGGGACACGTTGCCCTTACGCAAGGCGTCGAGCTTTACTTCGTAGGCTACCTGTGAATTTTCGCGACTCGCCTCTCCGCTCGACACGGCCTGGTCGAACGAAGCGAGCGCCTCGCCCCTCTTACCAGAAGCCGCAGCGATATTGCGAGATGCGACGGCAGCTTCGTATGCTTGTTCGGCGGCGGCGGCGGCGTTCCTGGCGGCCAGCAGTTCGGTGAACCTGCGGGCCTGATCGGGGTCCACGGCGGCTAGTTCCTCAGCCATCGCCGGCCTCTGGGGCGCAGCCGCGTCGAATACCGAGCGAATTTCGGTGCGCGAAATGTTGCGGTCGTCGAGTTGATCCAGCGCGCGGAAGTATTCGCTCCTGTGCTGAGAGCTTTTCTCGCTGCCGGCGGGCATTCGAATTTCGATGCGGTAGTTGTCCAGCGGGCGCCATTCCAGCGACAGCAGACCGTCGGGATCGATGCGCCGTTTCAACACCGAGATCATCTGCTGGGCCAGATCGCCTGGGTCTTTGCCGAGCTGCTTGAACCGCGCCAGCTCGGACTCGACCTGCGCCAATTGCTCGGCAAGCTTCGGCTTTTGCTCGGAGGTCGCGCCGGCCAGCTTGGCTTCGATCTGGCTTTTCCGCTCGCCCAGGTTTTCGATTTCGGCGTCGTTGGATCGAATTTCAAAGATCAGGCTGTGACCGCCTTTGATGTCGATGCCCTGCCGTGGGCTTTGCCACCAGGTCAACATCGCCACAAAACCAGCTAAGATCAGTGCCATTCCCGTCAGTTTTAGCCACAGAAGCTTCGCGTTCATTTTCTTCGGAGTCCAATAGAAGTCAGTAATAGTAAATGCGAAAGGAGGCTATTGTCTGTCGCAGCCTCCGTCCGGTCAAGGCAAAGTTGCACCTCGAACCGCCAGGGTTCGCTCGATAAGCTTTCATTTTAGGGGCGAAGTAACCGGTTCTGGCCTTGTCACCGCGCCCATCCTTGTTAGAATCTTCGGAACAATGGCCCGTTGCGCTTCAGCCCAACAGCCATACTTATAAGGATAAACAGCCTTCAGACCTGACTAACCTGAGATAAACGGAGCATTTAAATGACTAGAGTTATTGGAGTTGGATGTGTTTTTGACAATGTTTCTGCGGAACTGATTCATTCGGTCACTCACGTGGAATATAGCCCTCAAACCGATCTCCAGGCCTGCGTGGATCAAGTTCGAGCGAAAAAAGCCCCCATGCAATTCGATCCGTGGGAAATAATTCGCCTCCCGATCAGCCTGCTCGATCCGCAGCTTTCGGAAAAATTCGAGGACATTGTCGTCCGCCAGCACGGTGCAGACAGCGACGTGCGCGACTACGACCGGGTGACGGCCGAGACCGGGCGGGCCATGAACTTCACCACCAAGTTCATCATACTGACCCTAAAGGCCGACTCGGCCAGGTGCGACGGCGACATGGACGACATCCGCGCCGCGGCGGCCACCAATGTAGAATTCCTTGCCTCGCGGACTCAGCGCGAGCGAGTGCTGATCAGCTACCCGGCCGCCTGTTGCAACGCCGACAGCGGCGCCGCATGCGCAGGACTGCTCGAATCGCTGCTGACCGAGACCGCACTTGGCCTGTCGCTCGACCTGCCTGCCCTCCAGGCCGTTACCGAAAAGGCCGGGCGAGACCTGTCCGAAGCGCTGGCGGAACTGCCCCTCGAACGCGTCTGCCATCTTCGCCTCGAAGCAAGCCACCTGCCGCTGCTGGGCGAGCACTTCGTGACGGAGCGATTCTGCGAACTCCAAGCCGTCACGTACGTCGGGACCGATCCGAACGAAGTTGGGCAAATCGCCGACACCTTGAGGTCGGCCGGGGCGACGCTAATCGACGATGTGCTGTCGGTGGATTACTACTTCCCCCAAGTATCGCAATTCAAACATGCGGGCATCTTCGACTCGGCACGATACTGCTACCAGGCACTCAATAATATCCCCAGCTATGCAGCTAACTGGGTCGCCGAGAAAATGAAGGGGCTCCAACCGCTGCTCGACGGCGCGGCCAAGTCCACTGAAGCCAATGACAAAACAGTCGGCACGAGTGTCATCGAAGCTGGCGCGTCGGTCGCCGACGGCGCCACTATCGGCCACGGCGTGATAATCAAGGCCGGCGCGGTTATAGCCGCCGGAGCGACCGTGGAAGACGGCGCGGTGATCGGAGCGAACGTCTACGTCGGCCAAGGCGCGACAATTTCCGGCGGACGGGTCGAAGACAACGTCTACGTCGGCAAAAACGTCCGCATCGTCGGGCCATGCATCATCCGCAACAACGTCTGGCTGGATGACGACGCAGCACTGATCCGCAACTCAGTGATCGAAAACCTCTGCTACGTCGCCGCGGGCGTGCTGGTGGACGGCGCGACGATGGGCAACCGCGTGATACTCGAAGATAACTGCCAGATCCTGCCCGGCGCCTATATCCGCAAGGACACGATCTTTGGCAAGCACGTCGTGTTTCGCAGCGAGGGCAAGAACACAGTCATCATGGACGGCGAGCCGGTGCTGGACCCCGACTCCGGCAAGCAGGTCGTGGCCGGCTCGGAATCTGGCCACTACGGCTACTGCGGCGACTCGATCCTCGGCCGACTGGTAAACGAGGGTGCGGGCGACAAGAATTCGAACGTCAAGAACGACTGGGGCGAGGCCCGCGTCAACATCGACGGCTGGAAGTTCGCAAGCGGACTGTGCAAGTTCGGAGCGATTATCGGCGACTTCACGACGATCGGTTGCCTGACCGTGCTCGAACCGGGTACGCTCATCGGCCGGGCGTGCAACGTGTACGGCTCGAAGTTGCGGTACTGGCTGCAGACTGCATCCATCTACGCCGAAGACCAGACACCCCGCCAGCGATGGGCGGACTCGCTGCCGAGAGAAACCAAATCGCTCGAGGGCCGATCCACGCCGGCAATCCAGGCCATCCGCCAGATTGAAGCATCCAGCGTCAAGCGCGTGAATGTGCGCAACCACGGAGAACAACGTGACTGATATCGCACAACGTATCGAACAACTCCGCGAGCGGAACGTCTTTCTGACCTGGCCGATCGGCGGAGAAGACGTAGCCGAAAGCCCCGCACTGGCCGAATTGTTGGCGTGTGATTTCCTGGATGACTATTCAGCGCCGGCGGTGATCGACATGACATCCGCTCTCAAAGCATACAGCCAGTCCGGCGACGCCGAACGGTCGCTGCTGCGGGCGCGAATCCGCTTTCAGGGCACGGACGGCATTCGCGGCAAGATCGACCAGGCCGAGTGTGACGACTACCTGAAACGATTCGTCCGCCAGAATACCATCACGCCTTCGCTGGTCCGCAACAACTGCTATTCGTTTGCGGAACTATTGATCGATCGCGCGATCTTATCGCCCGGCGATGCGGTGCTCGTCGGCGAGGACGGACGCGATTTGTTCGGCGACGGCGTGCTGTCGGCTGCGATGAAAGACGGCTTCTGCGCTGCGGGCCTGGTGGTGCACGATCTGGGCTTGTCGCCCACCCCGGAGATCCCGTACCAGATGCTCACGGCCGGCACCCGAGCGGGGGCTGCACTGACGGCCAGCCACAATCCATCGAATCAGAACGGGCTGAAATTCTTCCTCGACGGCAAGAAGCTCCTGCCGGAAGGCGAGGTTGGCGACTTCACGCTGTCGGCCTACCAGTACAAGAACAGCCTCTCGCCATTGCCTGCTGCCGAAGCGATGCAAGTTTGCCATGTGCCCGACGACAAGCGGGAAGCGTTCGTGGACTTCATCATCGACTCGCTGCCGCCGGTGCGCGAGAAACTGTCCGAAATTCACATCGTCTGCGATGCAGCCAACGGCGCGTTTTCAAAGATAGCGCCGGCTGTGCTGATCAAGCTCGGCGCCGATGCGCGCATCGTCAACGCCGAACCTACTGGCGACAACATTAACCAGGGCGGCGGCGTGGCCGAGTTGGAAGGAACAGCCCGATACGACGGCCGAGTGGACGAAGCGGCGTTCGCCGATTATCTGCCCTCGATCCGGGCGATGTTCGAACAGGGCCGATCGTCCGACAAGCCGGTGTTCGGCCTGGCCTTCGACGGCGACGGCGACCGCGGATACGTGCTGGCCTACGATCGCGATGACGACGCCCTGATCGTCGTCGACGGCGACCGGGCCGGGTTCATCATCGCCCGCAGCCTGGCCGCCCGCGACGAAAACGCCAGCGAGAAATACTTCCTGTCGACCGTCGAGAGTGACCTGATGACCGACTACTACGTCGGCCTGCACGTCGGCTGCAAGACCGAGATATGCCCGGTCGGCGACAAGTGGCTGAGCACGTTCACACGCGGGCCGGTGCTGATGGCCGAGGAATCGTCCGGCCACGCGATCTTGCCCTCGCCTGTCGCCACGCCCGACGGGAGCGATGCAATTTTGATGACCGGCAACGGGCTGCAGGCCGCGCTGATGCTGCTGTGCTGCGTGCTGGATGAAGGGCTGACCGTAGCCGACCTGGCCCGGCCGTTCCCGGCCGGCCTTGGCAAAACGCATTATGTCTACAACGTGGACCGCTCGCTGCTGGCCAACGGAAGCGACGTGTGGAACGCCGACGTAGCGACGCTGAAGTCCGCGGCCGACACGCTAACTGCAGCAGGTGAGCTCCTGGCCGGTTACGAGTTGCGGCTGATCGAAAAGGCCGAAGACCCGGACATGCTCTTTGCCGCCCTGATCGACGGCGAAGGGCGAACGGCCGGGACTATCTTCGCCCGCAACAGCGGCACGGAAGTCAAGACGGCCACGTACTACCGCTGCAAGCCTGGGCTC
>SDBT01005640.1_pt1 | contig 20935 bp, 23 predicted proteins | sample 2277101 | NCBI WGS metagenome assembly SDBT01 (sample SAMN10404973, study PRJNA504765) | marine sediment metagenome | isolation source: marine sediment core GS10_PC15, 103 cmbsf | place: Arctic Ocean: Southern Knipovich Ridge | collected 2010
CCCGCCCAGCTCGTTGCCTGCCCAGAAATAGTCTGTGCCTTCTGCGCGTATGCTGGCCCGCAGCGTCTCCCTGCTGAAGTGAGGATTAAACCGAGAGTAAGGCGAACTCCGCACGTCAATTACAGCACGAATGTGGTAGCGCTCGATCAGCGCTAGGAAGTCTTCGATTGAGTGGTTCGAGTGGCCCACCGTGTAGAGCCCCGGCACTGCCTCAGAGAGCGTCTGCTCGGGGGGCCCGTCGTCTTCTGAGGACACATACATATCTGGGCGCGTCGTCACGAACGTGAGGTGTTTGCACCAGCGCTTTCGGCCACTGTGCTCGAAGGCAGGGCAGGTACAGCTAGGTCCGTCCGTGTCTACCTCGTAGCGTGTTTTCGCTACGGACAAGCTCGGGACATGGAATTTCAAATCGGAAAACTCTCCTCATAGGCTGAGTGAACCCTAGCACCTAAATCGCCGCCGTCCAGTCTCTCTCCCATCGGCCATCAGCCATGAAACTTTAGAGGATCCTCGCAGAATGTGAGTCGAAAAGCAAGAAAAACCTGAAGGTTTTTGCCTCCCCCCTTAGGCCGGGCTCGGGCGGAGGGGATGGCTGTTTTTTTCATTGAATTTTCCGCTTCTGCTGCACGCCTGGAGGAAATACCTAGCTAGTTGCCGATGCAATTTCGGCCGCTGCGGCCTCTGCGCCAGTTAACCCCGTCGCGAGAGGTACGAAGCTGATGATCGAACTCGCGCCTACGTCGCCCACTGGTACGAGGATCCCGCGGCAGCCCGAATGGAAGGGCGGCTTGTTCCACCCCTTCCCCGTCAGCTCCTCGTCGGTCATCGAGGTCAAGTCTGTGATGCCCTGCCTAGACGTGCTCGGCCACGGGTTACTGGAAGCCAGCTCCATCGGGTTGCTGGTGAGCAATGCCTCTTCTGTTTGGGCGAGCGCTGGGGCAACGCTGAAAATCTTCCCGTGCATCCGGCGGCACACGGCACAGGTCCGGCGGTCCAGCACTTCGCTGATTTGGAAGCGGCCCTGCCCATTCTGCTGCGCCTGAGACAGAGCGCCGAAGGACGCGAGCCGAGAAGTCGAGAGGTTGGCGGCGGTGTCGATCGCGGCGCCTCCGCTGACCACGGCGGTGTTGAGCTTGCTCGCGAGCCCTACGATCACGGCTTTGAGTACGACCATCCCGCCGGCTGCCTCCTCCGCGGCCTGAGTCTCCTCGGCCTCGGCCTCGTCCAGCACCAGCATGGCCTGTTCCTGCACTCGACGAATCGACTGCTCCAAGCCCGCCAGCATCGTCGAAGCAGCCAGGGTGACCCCTAGCGGTATTGGCTCGTCTCCGCGCGCCAACAGCGTATCCTTCACCCTACCCTCGGTGAAAAAGCTCTCGCCGAGCAGGTAACTCTTGAGCGAAGTCTGCTCTATGAAACCGAAATTCGCTTCAATGGTTGCGGCGAACGACAGCTCTTTCACCGCACGCTTGGCGGCTGACCACTCGCCCGCGTTACCCAGGCGCGCGGCGCGCGTCACGATCTCGACCGCGTTGCGGCGGCGCCAGTCGAGGTAGAGCTTTCTGGCGAGGCTCTCTTCTAATGTGATGAAGGATGTGTTCTCGGCCATCCTAGCGGCCCTCGACTTCCCTCGTCGTCACGTCCAACGCGTGGGCTACCAGCTCCTGGGCTCCGTCAGGGTCGTTTTCCAGCGCGGGCAGCATGTGGGCGGTGAGCAGCTTTCGGAATTGCTCCCTTTGGCCGTCGTCGAGAGTCTCCACCTGCTTCCGAACGCTTCGGAACCGGGCGATCTCTTCGGGGCGGGCCAGCCCAATCTGGAGGACTTCCGCCATCTCCTGCGCCATCGTCAGCATTCCCGGCGAGAACTCGAACTTCTTCTTCGGGGTCTTCGGATCCTTCCCCTCGCCAGCTCCTGGGGGAATGGCGCCAACCACGGGTTGTCTAGCCTTCGCGTCACGATCCGCCGTCTCCTTGTCGAGCAATACTTGCACATCCTCATCGGTCAGCGTCAGGTCCGGCATCCCGATCGTCTCGCCCACTCGCTCCACGAGAGTCTTCGGCGGGATCTTGCTCTGGATCAACGCCAACCCCACGAGCTGTCGTTCGGCGTCACGCAAGGCCAGCGTCTTCGACCGGTACAGGTACTTCTCGCCGTTCGGCAGCTCGGGCATCAGCTTCAGATTGATGATCTCGTCGAACTCCTGGCGCTCACACGCAAACACTTGCGCCTCGGCGACCATCATGGAGGACAGCGCGGTGGCGAAGGTGAAGTCATCGCTCATGCCGATGAACTGGCCCGGGATCCGGAACGACCGCTGGACCCGCTTGTCGCAATTCTCGATGTATTTCTCGAACATGCTGTTGCCAGTAACGATCGGGCGCCCGTTGCGGCGGGTGACCACGAGATGGTTTTCAACCTCTACGCAGTAGACCTTGCCCTTGTAGAACACCACCTCAGGCTGCTGAATGTACGTCTCACGCGCTCGACTCAGGCGCACGCGGTAGTACGAACCGCTAGGAATCTCGTCCTCCGAAATGGCTGCTCGCCAACCAAGAGACAATCCTAGGCGCTGCACACCATCGGCCAACTTACGGCTTACAGTATTGTACGACCACCCCGTACCTTTGCGGCTACTCTGACCGTCAGTATCTAGCAAGCCCTTCAACAGGGCCTCCCGCCCCCCTAAGCTCATCGAGAACGCCATCTCCGGTATGACCTTCACGTGAGCGTGCGAACCGGCCTCCAGCGTCATCCACGCCGCTATAGACGGAGCATACAACTCCACACTTATGGCGCCATTGTTGGAGTCATAACGCCGTACATCCCCTCCAATATCCTCGGCCAGAGCTTTCAACCCCAGCTCGAAATTCGCTATCTTGTCTGGATTCTTGGCCCCAAGACGTATACTGCGCGTCGCGCAACCATCCCCAAGATAGAGCCCCAGCACGTAGCCAAATGCCTTCGCAGACACTATTGAGTCCGCAATCTCCGTCTCCGTCCAGCCAACGCAAACACTTGCGTCCGGGGCAGAGAACACGGCCTGCTGTCTCACGGCATCAACCGCCTTGATCTTCCTGTATCTCCCGCCTGTCCTGCGTGAGGTGTACAAGTCGTGGTTCGGAGTCACCAACGCCTCAGAGTGCTTCGACTTAATCAGGTGCATCGGGCCGTCATACTCGTACTCAACGTGCTTAGTCGGTACTTGCCACTCCAACCTGGTGGTATCCGGATTCATCGTGCCAACCGGAGCCTGCGGTTTGAGGTCGCTAAATCGTACCCAACCCCCCTGCGTCAACACTTCAGTCTCCGCATCATGACAGTCATTCTGGCGCTCGGACCCGAACCGCTCCACTTGGATCTTCACGTTGGACGGGTTGTCCACGTTGCCGCCAGTCGAGTAGGCCTCCAGCACGACCGCCGCGTGGCGGTTGGCGCCCGTGGCCAGGAAGTGATCTCGCAGGGCCTTCTCGGCCTCCGTGGCGAGCGCTCCACCGGACACGATGAGCATCATCGGCGGTATCCCGCCGGAATCGAAGAACAAAAGGTTGAACTCTTCAGCGCGTCGCGATCCGACAACGCTTGGCGAGTTACTCCACCAGCGCGGGAGCCCGTAGGGGCTGAACGGGTCGGACTGATTCTTGAAGTGGATGATCTCGTTCCCGCGCAGGCCGAAATCCAGCGAGCCCTTGGGTGCCCACTCGCCTGTCTCGCGGTTCACGTCTCGGCTCGCACCGAATTCTTTGAACCACACGACGTTGGTTCCCACGGCCTGCACGAAGCGCCGCTCACGGACCGGGACCGTGACCTGCTGATCCTTCCCGTTTCGCGTGACAACCTTCACCACGTCCACCGGATCATCCAAGCGAACGAGGCGCATATTCTTCGCGGGGGTGATGGGCTTCCAGAACACGACCTCGCCCAGCGCGTTTCGCATCACTTCCAAATACGCGTTGCCGATCCTCTCCTGTTCGTTCCGCATCGCGCGGCGCTGGGTCAGAAATGACTCTCCGGGGAACGGCTCGTCGAAGTATTCTCGGATCGCGATCCGCTCGTTCTCGGCCTTCTTCTTGCCCGCCTCGCTCTCGTCGGCTGCTGCCGTGTCATCGTCGATGATCTCAGCGCCCGTGCCGTCGATGTTCACGACCATCGCCTGGATCAGCGGTGGCAGTATCGAATTCTTCTCGCCCAGGTCTGCGACCGCGTCGAAATCGAACGGCGGATCGATCAGCTGATCCTTGCCGCTCGCCGCGGTGAATTTGTTGAACGCCTCGCCGGCATCGCTGGCGGACGGATTCACATCGGCCTTCTTAGCGCTTTTCGGGCCGTGCTGATTCACAGAGGCTACTGAAGGGCTTGGGGTCCCTTTGTAGACGATAACTCGGGGGCCAGAGTCGGGCGTGGGTTCTTTATCGGCCATGCTTTGCATCCTAGCAGATTCGCAAGACTTATGCGGCCATCTGGATTTCTTCCAGCTCACCCATGCTCGGCCCAATCTCGGCATCTACCGGGAACGGGATCTGATGCTTCCAGTCGAAAGTATCGCGGATCGGCAGGGCATTTACAACCCCGACGGCCTCTGCGAGGTCTGCTTCGACCGTCTCGACGTTCCCGTAGCCATTCAGACTATCGTGGGTCATGCCCACCGTGTGGAACCGGTCCTCCCGCTCTGCGAACCGCTCCTCGATCTCGGCAGCCGCCCAGAGGCAGAGGTCGGACAGGCAGGACTGCACGGGGCTGTTGATCGCCTGCCGCTCCGCCCGTGCCACGATCTCCTGATCGGTGCTGTCAATGTGAGGCAGGTGCCGGATCCTGCCCAGAGGGCTCCGCACAGCCTTATCCCTGTGCGCTGCCGCCCGTTGCTTGTCGTGCCAGGGATGCAGGCCCGGATAGGTCGAGAAAAAGCGCTCCTGAGCCTCCTCGGCCTCCTTCAATGAGAGGACGACCCCGTAGCTCTTCCAGGCGTATTTCACGAAACCCTTCGCGCCCATCGAGTACAGGAACCCGAAGTTGACCGCCTTGGCCTTCTGACGTCCGATCTCGTACTTCGCTTCCAGCTCGGGATCGCCGCAATTCTTCCAGCTCAAAAACTCCTTCAAAGGGGTGCCCATGTTCTCAGCGGCGGTCATCGCGTGCAGGTCCACGCCGTTGCGGTACGCCTCGATCATCGCTTTCTCGTTGGCGAGGCAGGCCGCTACGCGCAGCTCACCTTGCGAAAAGTCGAGCTGCCAGCAAGCCATGGCTTGCGGCGCCGTGTAGCATTTCCTCAGCTTCTTGGCCCAGGGCCCGTGCTTCGGCAGAGTCTGAATCGCTGGGTTCTTGGCGCTCGTCCTACCGGTGACCGTCCCCCCGGTGTCGCTATCGCCCTCGAACAGCGCCCCAGCGTACAGCATGTAGGTCGGGTGGAACCGCCCGTCCGGACGCATGTGGGTCATGAACCCCTTCACGTAGTCGCCTGCCGCGTTCTTCTTCCCAATGTAGTTGGTCAGGACTTTGTCCACCTTCCCCAACTCTTCGAGAATCTTCACGAATTTCCCGGCGACCTCGTGGCCGGCGAACTGCGACAGGTGGTCGTCGATCGATGTGGACGGGATCCGCTGGTCCGGCGGCTTCTTCTTCGTGCCTTCGGTCCAGACCTTCGGGGTCAGGCCCAGGCCCTCCGGCCCGAACAGGTAATCGATCTTCAGCTCCTTCCGGGTCAGCTTCAGCTTCGGATAATGCTTCGCCTTGATCGCGTACGGGATCATCTTGAACGCTTCGGTCGTCAGGCGTTTCACCTCGGCCTTGGCCTCAACCTCCAGCGCCTTGAGCGCGGTGGTGTCTACCAGCACGCCACGCTGCTCGATCTTCTCGAACGCCCGCACGGCCGGCATCGAAATCGTCGTAAAGAATCGCTTCAGCTGGTGATCGCTAGCGATCATTATCCGCAACTTGTGGCCCGCTTGCAACGTGGCGTCGGAGTCCCCACCCGCGTAGGTCAGGAACCCGTCGCGGTCCTTCGCCAGCTCGTTGGCCATGTCGCCCTTGTCGGCGGTCTCCTCGAACTCGTCATCATAGCCTCCGAGAAGCGGCGCCAGCTCTTTCGTCAGTGCGTTCAGCGAGTTAGACCGGTTCTCATCTACGAGCGACGCCGCGATGAGCAAATCGAACGTGAAATTCGTGCAGCCTAGCTTCCATTTCTTCATGAACCAGCCCAGGTCGAACTTCAGATTCGCTCCCCAGGTCCGGACGTGTGGGTGGTTCAGCAGGTAGACCATCTGCTTACGAAGCGGGGAGGTCAGCTCACCCCCGTGCTTCGTGAAGTGGTCGATCACCAGTGCCCTGCCGGGCTCTGTAGCCCACTGTGTGGTCACGATCTTCTTGTCTTGGTAGTACGGGAAGAACCCCTCCGTCTCCGCGTCAAGCCCGAGGAAAACGGGGTTCATGGCCGTGGCGAGCTTCGCTGCCTCGCAGATCTCTGAGAGATCCGTAGCCCACACATAGTCGCCGACCTGCGGGCGCATGGTTCCAGTATCGTGTAAGCGGGCTGCTAGCTTCGCGTCCCAGCTGATCAGCGGGCCCTTGTCTGGCTCCCGGTGGATGATCCCGCAGTCAAACGTGACGAGGAATGAGGCCCCGCTGTTCGGACCCTCTAGGCGCCTGCCGCGCGTCTTCGCGAGCCCCCAACCCTTCGGCGCCATTTTGTACTCTTGCAGACGCGCAAGCGCTTGCGCGCCCATTGCCAGCACGACGTCTCCGTCTTTGACCGGCGGAACCTGGCTGACCGGGACGACGTCGAAGTCTACCCCCAACGCCAAAAGCGGCTCACGCACGCACCGCTTGAATTCTTTCGATTTTCGGGTGTTCGTCCAAATCCAGAGCAAAGGCTACACCTCCAGCCACGCTTCCTTCCGTTCGCCCTGTCTCCACAGGCCTCGCACAGCATCGCCATCGTTGAATCGTTTGAGCGCTATCTCTACGAAGCCCGTGGACTTCATCACCTCTTTTGGCTTCAGCTTCATCGCGGCCCGGTCGATGATCGCGAGCCGTGTGTCTTTCGTCTTCGTACTGTAGCCGATAAAGGCCAACAAGTCGCCCAGCCCCCCCAGCAATAGCGCAGCATCCTTCCCTGCGCCGGCGTCAAAGTAGCTGATCACCTCTAGCTTGATCGGGATCGTCAGCCCCTTGCTAGGCGTGACGTAAACCGTGAGGCCTCCCTTCACGCTGCACGTGGACAGGTGCAGCTCCATTGCCAGCGCGTCTGCGAGGCGCTCCGCGATCATCTTTCTCATTGGGTGTACCCCTTCCGCGGTTTGGCCTTCTTGGACTGGGCCTGATCCATCCACAGGATGCTCCCGTTCGCGCGTGGCTTCGCAATCCAGTTGCCTATATTGATCCCGAAGTACGTCAGGTCAAACTCTACAAGTTTCGCTGTCGTGCGCGTGACGGTGAAGCAGATGTGCTCTTCGTCTGGCAGCCCTTCGAACACGAAATGCCCGGAGTCGATCTCGTCACCAAGCTGTAACTCCATCAGCTCTTCGGCTGTAAACATCTCAGATCCCCTGAATAATGTGGGGGTTCGGCACCGTCGTCAGCCACTCTTCGTCAAGCCCGAGCAGCAACGCCCCGACGGCTTTCCGAATGTCGATCACGCTCTCCGAGGACAGGTGGACCGAGGCGTGTTTCGCGGACTTGAAGTCGAGCCCGCATCCCACGATGAGCGCTTTCGTCTCTTCCTCTTCGAGACCCGGCCCCTCGACCCTGAGTGCCAGCGAGCTAGCCTGCCACCGGCCAGCGATGCGAAGGTTCTTCCCGATCGCGAGAACGAAGTAGCGGCTCCCGCTGCTCGTGCCGTTCACCGGCTGATACAGGTGGGTGGCCCCCATCAGCGGCAGCGTCACCGCTGTCTTCAGTTTCCCCAGATCGAAAATCTTGGCGTCCATTCCATTCTCCTTCGTTGCTATCTGTGCGAGTACCTTTTTCTCCAGCTTCGCATAGTCCATCGGTACGCTGTCGATCGTGATCAGGTCTTCCAGATGCGTCTTCTTATACAGGGCCATCATCTCGGCGTCCGTTGTCTCAACCATCTTCTGAGACAGTGCCGCGAGTGCCACGTTGCCAGCCCCATAATCAATCGCGAGCTTCTTGGCTTTCAAAGCCTTCTTGAGCTTCGCGGCAGTCCCGAGGGGCTGCACCTTCTTAGGCGTCGAACTCATCCGGCTCTCCGAGCAGCGTGTCTCCCCAGATCGTCGTGCTATCCGAGATCGGGTAAATCACTCTGCAATCCTCGCTGCTGATTCCTTGCTGCTTTCCGTAAGTCTTCCCTGTTGTCGGCCACCCGTTCGATGAACCTGAGGAGAAAGTTTTCGAGCCCTTCACCTCGTCAACCCCGAAGCGCTTCACGAGGAAGTCTATCTGCACGGACGTCTCGCACGCCTTCTTGCAGTAGTGCTCTCGCACATACTTGATCGCATCCTTCCGGCCCGTCGCTGCGGCTACCAGTGCGGCAAAGAACATGCCCGTACGACCATGGCCTCCGATGCAGCCGGCGTGAACCTTCGCGCCGCCCTCCATTTGCGCCAGCGTCCAGTCAACCAGCTTCCCGAAATTCTCGGGGCTCTTCGGGACACCCATGTCCTGAATCGGGAACGCGATCTCCATCCCCGGCGTCCACGGAAGGTGGCGGTCGGTAAAGTCCATCGAGGCGAACCCGATGTAAATGTCATAGTCCGCAACTACCGGCGTGCTGCACGCGCTCCCGGCGATCGGGGGCATCCCGGGCTTCACCTCTAGCAACGGGTGAGGCCAGCAACTTCGCACGTACGGCTTCACGTTGCTCTTTTTGTTACTCGCCATTTCGTTGCTCCTTCTTCAACGGCGACCCTATACCCACGGTGAAGTGGGCGGCGTTCAGAATTGCTTTTTCTTTTGCTGCCTCGGCCTTCTTCAACTTCACGTGCTTCTCGTGCTCCTCCTGCTCTTTGGCCTTCGACTTCACGGCCTCGACTTCTGCGCCGCTCACCCAATCTGGCATCCCGTACAGTTTAACCTGCCTCTGCTTCAGGTCTGCGTAAACATGGCTATACTCAGCGGCCAGCGGGCCGGCTGCCACTTTGAACCAATCGATCTCACCGCCGAAGCCGCCGCCCAAACCCTTCTTGCAGAGTTCGAACAGATTCCGCGAATCAAACGAAACCATCGCGGACGCCGCGGGGTAAGTATCGACACTGTCGATCAACTGCGGCATCTGGCCCGCGGCCTGAACGTCAAGGATCATTCGCAGCCGTGTCGAGTCGTACATTTTGAAGCACATGCCCTTGTTGAAAATCGGCCCGCCATTGTGGGCCAGTGTAAACGCGGTGTCGAGCATCATCTCAGCGCTGATCGAGCCCTGCACGAACCAGTTGAGAACCTCCGCGATGTTCGCCCAGGGCTCGCCGCCGAACGACCCGCCGAATGTCCCCTCGCGAAACACTTGCTCCAACCCCGCGGTGTAGGTGCCCAGCTCCATATCGGGCGGGTCCGACATGAACCTATCGATAGCATCTTGCGAATACAGCCCCTTGATATCGGACAGGAACGAAACGAACGCATCGCCGTAGCATTTCGTCAGCTCTTTGTAAAAGTAGGCCGAGCCTGAGGTGTGTCGCGCCTCGCGCGTGCAGATCAAGAGCAGGTACGTGAACATCCGCTGTCCCAGATCGACGCCGCGCTCGTTATGAAGCTCGACCACGTCCACCGCAGCGCCGAGAGGCTCGTCGAGACCGAACCGCGTCCGCACGTCGGCCATCGCATGCTGAAGCAGGTAGAACTGAACGGCCATCTCTTCGGGCCTGACCATCGCGTGTTGGTAGCTCGTCGTCAGCTCTTTCATCGCCTTGGCGGTGGAGGTCGCCCGGACTCTACCCATCTCTCGTTTCATGCAGAGCGGGCGGGCTAGCTGATGTCGCAGGGTGTTTCTCGGTGCCATCAAACTCACTGCCGAACCTCCATGTCCGTTACTTATCGGCCACCGGTCTCTTTACCTTAGTGGGTTCGGGTGCTGCGGGCTGTTTATTTTGGCCCCGCAGATGCCCCTGTGCTGAGCGGCAGCTACCGGCTAGGTAGTGGAGTGGGGGCCAACCTTCCAGGCTTCCATAGGAATCACATACGAATGAGGAGAGCCCAAGCGTCGCTGCCAAAGCCACTTCTGGTACAGTTTCTGTGCCACTGAGACGTTGAGCGTCTCGACCATACCTTCCTGAGCCGTCGTCTCGATCGCGTCCCTGTAGTAGTGATCACGAACGTACCCGACCGGGTCTCCCAACCGCGGATTGGCAATCCGAGCCATCAGCCCGAGCATCGTCCCCGTGCGCCCGATACCGAACCCGCAGCCCACGTAGACCTGACGCTTGCTGGTCAACGCGCACTGCAACCCTAGCAGCGCGGCCAACCGAACCTCGTCAGGATCCGGTGTCGAGAAGTCCCGGACGTTAACCATCACCTCGGGCGTCTTCTCCTGAAATACCTTCTGGTAAATATCGCCCACTACCTCGGGTGCCATGCAGATCCCGAAAGCGTTATGCGGCTTGGAATTCCACGGCCCGCCCTCGATCATGATCTTCGAAAACGGCCCCCACGGGCCGCGCACTCTCAACGTTCCCCGACTCATCGCTAGCCTCCTCTTGTCAATCGTTTAATTTCGTCGTTCAACTCTTTCACCAGTTCCTGCACGTCACGTACTACGTCGTTCCCCGCCTCCTCTTCGATACTAGCCCCCGTCTCCTCAAGCAGGTGGGTGAGAAGCCTCGCCGACTCTTCGTACAGGCACAGCATGCGGTACGGGGCTTCCCTCAAAATCTGCATCTCTCTCGGTGCGGCAATGAACACCCGGGCGATACGTCCCGGCGCCGTACCGCGGATCTCGCCAGCGCTCACGAACACTTCGGGCAGAACCTCCTGCGGCTGATCCTCAGGCCCGTTAATCGTGAACCCGGTGCCGTCTTCGTTTTCGAGCACGAAGTTATGGGGCCCGGTGACCTTCACGATCTTGATCCAGTCGTCCTCGATGTAGATCCTCTCACCAGCTTTGACTCCGAGTATTAAACCCATCTCAAACCCCCGTCCCGAAGAATTTCTCAATGATCTCGGACTCGCTGGTCGCGGGTTTCAGCATCTCAACCGGCGAGCCTGCCGTTTTCATCAGGCTCAGCATGCGTAGCAGCGCGACGGGGTTCCCGAAGATCTTCTCGATCGTTTCGTCTTCGATCGTGATCAGCCCGTCCGCGCCAAACAAGTCGGCCATCGTCGTCACTTCCATCGCCACCTTGTACCCTGCCTCGCGTAGCTCCTGGGCTCGCACCGTGAGCGCTCCGGGCAGGTAGACCCTCGCGCCCCGTCCGAAGACTGCTGCCAGCGCGTCGATCTCTGCGTTCATGGCGCTATCGTCGATTGCCGTCACGTCTTCGCCGAACATCGTCGTCAGCCCAATATCCTCTTTGCGTCCGAAGCGCTCCGCGCCGCTGAGGTCGAACACCACCGTCTCAGGCCACTCGACGTCTGCCAAGGCACCGAGGCTTCGCGTCCTGGCGTCAAGATCTGACAACCACGCCGCACACATGACTCGCTGCCTAGATCCGGTCAACTCTGTGGTCTGACGCTGCTCGCCTGTATCGTCGAAGGCCCACTGAAGCAGACGCTCGATGTAGGGATTGGGGCCCTGGGTTTCAACGGGCACCTGGGCGTCAAACCAGACCTTGCCGGTGGACCCGTCCAGCGTGATCAGCGTCGGGTTATCCAGATCGATCTTCATGAGGATTCCCTTGCAGCCGACGATGCACGTCGTGTTGATTGCTCGCGAGCACACAGCCGCGTGGCAGGTGACCCCGCCCGTCTCAGTCAGTACGCCAATTGCCGCGTCAATCCCGGCGATGTCGGCTGTCGTGGTGTGGTCTCGCACCAGAATCACTGGCCCGATCTTCGCCATCTCAACGGCTTGTTTAGCTGTCCGGACGACGCGCCCCGTCACGATTCCGGGCGACGCAGCCAGACCTTCGGCATCGGGCTTGATCGTCCAGTCGGTGCTGACGGTTTCTTTCTTCGTCCCGCGCAGCTCCGCAACCGTCGCCACGCTAATTCGCCCGATGGCTTCCGCTCGGGTCAAGATTTCCTCTTCCACCAGCTCCACCGCGATGCGGGCAGTCGCCTCGTTCGAGCGCTTACCCGTACGATCCTGAAGGATCCACAGCTTCCCGTCTTCAACCGTGAACTCGATGTCCCGCATGTCCCTGTAGGTCTTCTCCAACAGGTCCGCGCGGTGGATCAGCTCCGAAAACTGGGGCTTGAAATTCTCCATCATTTCAGAGACGGGCTCCGGGGTTCGAATGCCGGCCACGAGGTCTTCGCCCTGCGCGTTCCGCATCCACTCACCGAACACAGCGTTCTTGCCGGTGGCCGGGTCGCGCGTGAACAGGACGCCCGTGCCGCTGTTCTCATTGGCGTTTCCGAACACCATCGTCTGGACGTTCACAGCCGTGCCGCCGTCTTCGGGGATCCCGTGCATCTTGCGCCAGTGGATCGCTTCCGGGTTATTCCAGCTCTCGAACACAGCGCGGATCGACGTGACGAGTTGTTCCCCGATCGTGTCTGGCAGCTCGCCATCATGGAGCGCGAGGATCTTCTCGAACTTGATCGACGTATGCTCTAGCATCTTCGAGGTCAGCTCGCCGTCCGTCTCGACTTCCTCAGCCTGCCGGGCGATCAGCATCTCGTCTTCAAAAAGGGTGGGGTCCATCACGAGCACGACCGTGGCGTAGCTCTGGAGCAAACGGCGCTTGCAGTCGAACGCAACCTTGTCGCCGAAGCGCTTCGCCAGCTTCGGGAACGTCTTGGAAGTGAGGCCCACGTTCATGACCGTGCTGAGCATCCCGGGCATCGAGTGCTTGGCGCCCGACCGAACGCTGACTAGGGGAGCCACGCCGCCGTTGCGCGTTTTCAATTCCTTGTAGGCTCGCTTCGCAGCGCTCTTGACCCGCCAGTACGTGCCCCTCGGCTTCAGCTGATAGGCCACGCACGCCTCGGTGTGGATCGTGAAACCATCCGGGACAGGCAGGCCCAGCTTGACCATCGCGTTCAGGCCCGCGCCCTTGCTACCGAGCACGGTCTGGTCGGACTCTTCGGACTCGCCGATCGTCGTGATCGGGTTCCAAGTCTCGCCCGTGTCCTGCTTCGTGATGATTCGGTATTTTGTTGCCATCGCTCGGCCTCCATGCCGTGAATCTCTAGTCTGCCTCTTTCTATCCCTGTGTCAAGTAAGGTATCGACCGAACGCTGGCAGAACCTTAGCCCGATTTGTCGAGACCCACTTGGATCCTATGGCCCCGTTTAACCATCTTCTGAGTTTCCGCCTTGTCCATCATACACGCCGGGATCCCGTAGACCACTACGTCGTGCCGGCAATCCAGCCCACCGTTGCACAGCCGCTTCGCATCCTTGCTGGTCTTGAACAACTGCCGCGCGGCCTGCACCAACTCTTCTCCCAACGGCACCTGCTCGCCGTCTGGCTTGACCATGATGGCCCCGTCAGTGTCGGACCAGTCTCGGATCGGGAGCAGCTTGCGTCGCATGTCCTGATACGCCTTGGCCACACTGGGGCCCGAGCCCTCAATCACGACCGTGAATCTGACTCTCATCCAATCACCTCGCCGTCCCTGCGGATTATGCGGCTCCGATGTTTCCGGCGGGGCCGCTTCTTAGTAAGGGGCGAGACGACCCGGCACCCCACTGCCGAGATTCGAGCGGATCTCCCGATGAGAGGTCCGGTAGCCCACTCAATCTCGATCGTGCCGGTTGACGACCTGCCGCTGAGCAAAATCGCCTTCCAGCCCGACGGTGCCAGGATCGTTTCGCCCTTTATCATCAATCTTCGTCGTCGGCTTCACCCGGCTCGTCATCGTCAGCGAGGTCATCCCCGTCCGGCTTCCCGTCCGTGTAGACGTCGAAGTCGATGTCGGGATACACTTCGCCGAACCCTGCCTCGAACGCATCGACCGCAATCACCAGCGCGTCCAGCGGCTCTTCTTCCGACTTGATCAGATTCTTGATCATCCCGGTGAATGCCGCCTCGCTATTAACCGGGGCCGCTTCTGCGGGGTCGCCGTTCTCGCCCATCGGAGTCGTAGCGACCACACCGCCACCCAAGTAGCCGATGCAGATCAGCTCCAACGCCTGCCCGTCGTACTCGGTGTGCCCTTCTGTCTTCGCGCCCTTCAGAGCGGTCAGGATCGTCTCTTCCTGATCCTTGTGAATGACGAATTTCATCGTCATCTTCGGCGTCGATTCTGCACCTGCGTCAGTCGCATCTCCCGGGTCGCCATTCTCCTCGGCCTTCTTCACCATCTCCTGCACCGACGCGTAGGTCGCGTCTTCGATCTTGCTGAACCACTGCTTGTAGTTGTCCGGCGTGAGCGATGTCGCGATCACGCTCAGCTTCGACCAGCCAATTCCCTGGACCTCTTCCCAGGTCGCCCCGCAGCTGACGATGGCGTGATAGACCGAGATCAGGTTCTGTGCCTTCCGCAGCTTGAACCCGAACTCACCCTCAACGAAGTTGCCGAAATCGTCGTAGTCTCCCATCCAACCCTTCGACAGCATCTCGGCGAGCGCTCCGCCCATCTTGAAGAAATTGAACTCATTCACATCTACAAGCTCGTAGACATAGGCAACCGCGTCCTTCTCGGACTCCAGCGCCTGCACTTCGCCTACCGTCTTGTGGATCGGATCCACCGGATCGAAGCCGGTCACCTCCGGGGTGTCCAGCGCGTCGGGGTGGGGGTAGGCCTGCTTCAATGCCGCGATCAGCTCGGCCTTCTTCAGCTTGCACAGCGCCTCTGCCTGGGCCGGCATGTTCTCACTCACGAACTTCTTCAGATCCACGACCTTCATCTGCTCAAAGTCGGGAATGTCGGCAGGGTCGAACGTCAGATTGGGCGTCTCGAACAGACCGTCAGCTTCGGCGGCCGTGGTTTGGGGGGTCGGCATGATAGCTCCTCTCAGTAGGTTCGTTCTGTTTATACCGTATCGTCGCCGTAGTCAAGTTTCTTGAGCACTAATGCCACGGATTCGGCCATTTTCACGGACAAAGAGTCACCAACCGGCAAGCCACACGCAGCAATGCCGATCATGGCGAGCCCGTACGCGTCCGCAATGTGGTCACTCTTCGTGCCGAAGTCCCAGCGTTTGGCGATCTCTTTCACGATTTGGCTCTTCGTCGCCTTGCCTTTGCCCAGAACGAACTTCTTCATCGTGTTCGGCGCTACCGCCACGTACCGGACCCCGGCCGCGCGGAGCGTCAACCGCAGACACGTCTGCACAATCGCCACGTTGATAGTCTGGTTGCCTCGCCCCGCCCAAGCGAAATCCTCGATGATCGCTAGCCTGGGGTTCAGGTCTTCTAGGATGGCCCGCAGCATCTCGTGCTGCTGGACGCCTGCTTCCACCGGATCCTTGACGGTCGCGGTCAGCTCTCTGGTCAGCCACCGCATCGGGAGCTTGTCCGGCTGCGGCTGCAACACCACGACACCCGTGTGAACAGATCCTGGGTCAATTCCGATGATCCTATCACCCGGTCTTATGTTCAATGGATTCTCCACTGCTTCCTCAACCTTACTTGGGAAACCATACTTGGCGAGATTCCATAATCGTCTGCCACTTCAACCCCCGACCTGGGATCGGCTCTTATAGCCTTGACCTTTGCCCATGTTAGCTTCCCGGCGTGGTGGTCTTCCCCGGTGCAGTGCCTCCCCTTCGCCCTCATGTCCGCGTTGTTCTCGGCTACTGTCCCCAGAAACAGGTGATCCGGATTGCAGCACGGCGGATTATCGCAGGTATGGCAGATTTTCATTCCGTCGGGGATCGGTCCGCAAGCCTCCTCAAACATGACACGGTGAACTCGCCGACGCCCCTGATCCTTTCGGCCCCGGCTGATCTGGCCGTACCCGTCCCGGTCCCGGTAGCCAGTGAACTCCCAGCAGCCGCTGGGCTCCTTGCTCAACTGAGTCCGTATTCGCTCCAACATCGTGTTCACGGCTTTCCTCCCGCCGGGTACTTCCCGCTGAAGCAGTTCGGCCGGAGTTCGCAGCCCTCCGCCCGGGTTGCCATCGCGTGTGGGCAGACGCCGCACGGCATGATCCCGGTCGTGCGGAACTCGTGGATGGGCGCCGCCCGCTCGACGTAGTCTTCGGTCATCGTATCGTCCCGCTTGATCGTGAACTCTTTGAATGGGCTCCATGCCCGATCGCGCAGGCCCCAATCCTTGTTCGGCACGGTCGTCTTGGCGCCGTACCCGCCCTTCGATACATAGAGGATACGGGCCTCGTTCACGTCCACGCCCTGCACGAACTCCTCCTCGCATTCCTCCAGGCACTTCAGGTAGAGGGAGGTCCGCACGCGGTGCTCGGCGAGCGGCATCTTCAGCGACAGGAATTTCTCCTTGTCGTAGCTCTTCAGCTCCACCACGATCAGCAGGTCGTACCCTGGCAGCGCTACGAACAGGTCGATGCCGCAACCGATCCCGGTTTTCTTGGAGGTGATCCGCATCTCGATGTAGCGGAACAGTCGGCCCCGGCACTTCTGGACGGGACACTTCGGCGGGCGCCGGCAATGCTTGACGATATTGCCACAGCTGAGGCAGCCCCAGTTGCCCCACGCCAGCCCGGCCTCAGCGAACCAGCTGATCAGCATTGTCGCGTGCATCCGACCCTGCGCGAACACGACCTGCTCACAGGTGGCTGAGTTGCGTGGCTTCGGGATGTGGCCAAGGATGTCGCACAGCGCGAAGTAGCGCGGACAGAAATCGTCCTTCGTCACGTCGCTCGCGTGCAAGTGATCGACCCGCCAGTAGTCGTCCGTCCGCGCCAGATGCCTGTGCAGATGGAACGCCAGCAGATCGTTGGGCTTCACAGCCTTTTCCTTGGCGACCTTGATCACTTCAGCCCCCTCATCGAAGACAGCAGACGGTGACGCTGTAGAAATCGCTCTCGGCCTACAATTGGCGTCCACTCTTCAATTTTATCCCACACGTACTTAGGTGGATCACCCTTCCACCAATCGAGGGGCCGCATGATGTTCTTGAATTCGTGCTTGAACGCCTCGACGTCGGCAACCTTGATGATCTTCGGGTGTGGGAACTCGAACCCGAAGGCCTCAGCTATAACTTTCTCCACCCGCGTCTCGATCTCGCAGTATCCGGGTAGGTGTCCCTTCAACGGCGACGCGACATCGGGCAGGTAGGCCTCGCTGGCGTCGTGCATCAGGCCGATGTACTGCTCCTCAACCGTGGCTTTCAGCACTTCGAGCATCTCGCTCACTACGATCGAGTGCTGAGCAACACTATTATGGGCGCCATACCCTTCGCATATGTAGGTGTGGGTCGAAGTCTCAATCCCTGTCACCCACTGCTCTCCTTCCTCGTAGGCACGAACAACCCTCTGCGGCCAGTCATGACTTTGGTATTGCTTGGCGAACGTGCCATCTAGCAGCCCAGAACGCAGGTTGCCCACAAGCCGCTCGGGCCTGAGGCTACCCATCAGCGTCAAAATACCGCGCCACCCACCTTTAATCTGACACGTTAACGTTGACGCCGTCCCGGTCGGCAAAACTGAGAAGTCCACCCCACGCCGCTTCAAGCCGTCAATCAGCCGATCCAGCACCGGACCAGGATTCTGGGACACCCCACACATCGTGCCTCCCCGATTCACAAACGAAAGATAACCCTCGCCATCAAACATCCCTGCCAGCCAGCCGGCCTCGCGTGTCGCGTCAAACTCCCAAGGCTCCACCGCTTTGTGCAGATACGTCGAATGGTTTTTCTCCAACCGTGTTGCAATTTCACGAGAGGTCTGCCATTTCTGGTTCCGGCTCATCTTCGTTGCAGCCAACCACGGATGTTCCTCTGAACTCATCACGGTTGAGCTGTCGGCCATCTCCAACCGAACAACCCTACGCTTAACTGGCTCCAAATGCGTCACTACTGCCGGACGAAAACGCCGCCTATTTACCCCCGCTGAGCCGGGCTCAACTGGCTCCTCATCAAATGCGAAAAGATCCTCGCCCAACACCAGATCGCCTGCCGGCTTCCATTCCAGAGTGGCCGTCAACACCCGCTGGTCCGGCGTCGGACAGTAGAACTGGTGGCACTGGCCCGTGTACCGGCACTTCATCGACAGAGCGTGGGCAATGTCGAATAGCCGAACATCCTCTGGCCTCGGACTAAGCGGAAAGAACTCGATCCCACTGTACGTCACAATTGATATGCGGCGGTGATTGTCCTTTGCAATTTCCGGGTCTAGCTGGTCTGGTCTCAGCTCGGCGTCACTCATCGGTCAGCTCCTCAAATACTTCCTGGGGGATACAGATCCACGTGCCTTCTCGGACGGGATTGCCGCTGCCGTCCGTGAAAATGATCGCGAGGCAGGGCTCGACTCCAGCCGCGTGTGCCTCTCCGGTGATCTTGCTCAGGTGCTCCAGCTTCACGCCGATCGATTGGGCCACTGTGCTCTTGCACTCCATCAGGAACCCGGGCACCGTCCCGTCGCCCTTCGATCCGCTCGCCCCACTGTTGGGTGTGGGATTCGCTCCCATCTTCGAGAGCGTCTTCTTCTCTGCCCTCCGGCCCGGCTTGCCGATCCCGGCGGATCCCATGGCTGCATCAGACAATCGGCTCACCGCCAAGCCCCCTTATCTGGCATCGCAGCTTGTGCTTCATCATCTGATCCGCCAGCCAGTCGCGCATCAGATTACCCTTCCGCGCAAGTGTTTGCGCGTGGGCAGCCTGCAAATAATCGATCTCATCCCCCATCTGCTCCGCCACCTTCTTGTTTGAAGCAATGACATCCTCCAATCTATCAACGTTTCTCTCCAGATCGTCTGCAAGTCCTTTGTAATCAGGCCCGTCGCACATCAGTCTTTCTCCTCAGCGTCTGCCGCGCCCGGGTTCTCATGCAGCTTCTTCAGCAACAGCTCGCGGATGTCGTCCCGCTGACTCCGGAGCCCTAACCACATCGCCTCGTGCGTTCCCCACGACTCGCCAGTAGGGGTGTAGACGTAGTCCCCGCCAACCTTCTCCATGAGCCCGTACGCAGACAGGTACTTCTTCATCACGGCCCAGTCAAGGCACTCACCGACCTCCAGCCCACGATGCGCGAGCATCGCCAGATCAAATTCGGTGTGCGTGAAGCAGATCGGCTGCTTCCATTTCTGGACTATCACGCCCGATCGTTTGATGACTGGCATCGCTTTATTCACGGACTTCTCGACAATGTTCTTGCCGGACAAACGGACACGCAGGGCTGCCATGAACTGCTGCCCCGCACCGCCCGGCATCGTCTCGGGATTGCCGAACACCACGCCAATCTTCTGCCGCGTCTGGTTGACCCAGATCAGGGTCGGCACCCTGCCTTCGCGTTGCGCGTCACCCAGAGCCGCTGTGCATTTCCGAACCAGCTTCGCGACAATCCGGCCCTGCATCCCCGGGGTCTGATTGTCGGCGTCCTTCTCAAGCTCGGGCATCGTCACGATCGCCGCCACGGAATCGATGACGATCAGCCCGCAGTCGTCCGCGTAGAGCAGCTCGTTCACGAGATCCACCACCGCCTCGCCGTGTGTCGGTCGGATGAGCGCCAGCTTTTTCGTGTCCACGCCCAGCTTGCGGGCCCACTCCGAGGGGAGTGATTGCTCGACGTCGATATACACGCACGCCTTCTTCGGGTAGCGCCTCTGGTAGGCCGCCACGGCCTTCAGAGCGAGATTGGTCTTTCCGCTTGACTCGGGACCGTAGATAATCGTCAGCCTGTTGAGCGGGATCCCGCCGCCGGTCGCGAGATCGAACGGCAGGATATCGAGCGGTAGCCGCGGGGTCTCGGGCATCTCGACACCGATTCCGCCAATGGTCTTCCCGTGTTTCTTCTGGGCCTTCTTCAGTATGCCGCCTACTGTGCTCATGCGTTGCCCTCGTTGATCTCGTCGATCATGGCTTGCACGCGGGTCTCGACCCAATCCTTCGCCCAGTCGAACGCCTTATCGATCTCGGCGGGCACGGCCGCGCATGGGATTGTCAGTGAGGCCCCACAACGCGCGTCGCTGTAGTCGGGCAGCCCTATCCTGGCGCCGCTGCTGACGTTCACGTTCGCGGTCAAGTAGCCGTCGTCTACGAAACAGGCCGGCACCCACTCGGTGGTGTGCTCTTCGGGCTTGCCCGGCTCGTTCTTGAACGTGGTGCCCTGGGCCGACTTGGTCTTCTTGCCCTTCGGCGTCTTCTTCTTGGACACCGCCTTTTTCTTCGCGGCCTTTTTCTTCTGGCTCACCTTGGGGTCTTTCGTGCCATTTATTGTCGCCATCTCTTACCTCTCTTGATCAGGGATACATTACTACGCGAGACCCCGTAATCATCAGCGATCACGCGCTGAACCCGGATATCGCTCCGAATTTTTTCTACCTGCCCCCGGGTGAGTTTCACCATCCCGTGTTTTTCACCTATGTTCCCGCGCCCCTTCGCAACCATGTCGGACGCATTCTCAGCGTTGGTTCCCAGGAACAGATGCTCCACGTTGCAACACGGGGGGTTGTCGCATGTGTGAAGCACCTGCATCCCTTCTGGGGTCTGGCCGTTAGCCTCTTTCCACGCCACGCGGTGGGCGAGAGCCATCCCGCCCTCACCGCTCCAAATCCTCCCGTAGCCTTTTGGGTTCCGGTATCCCTGCCAATCCAGGCAACCGCTGGGCATCGGACGCAAACGTTTGCGTAGTCGTTCGAAAACGGAAGTCACCTCAATATCTCTTCACTGTGGCGCCGAGTTCGGCGTAGATCAATTCCCTTCGCCGGGCCCACCCTGCGTACAATGGACTATCGGCATCCACGAAGTCAAGCACCACCGGTTTAGGCTTGCCCGGGTACTCGCGAAGCACACGGCCCACGGGCTGCTTT
>SDBT01005641.1_pt1 | contig 20935 bp, 17 predicted proteins | sample 2277101 | NCBI WGS metagenome assembly SDBT01 (sample SAMN10404973, study PRJNA504765) | marine sediment metagenome | isolation source: marine sediment core GS10_PC15, 103 cmbsf | place: Arctic Ocean: Southern Knipovich Ridge | collected 2010
TACCCCACAGAAGCTTTGCAAGGTAAAAATGTAGTAAGTTGTTTTAAAGATCTAATACTTCAAGTTATTTTTAACTATTTTAAATAACCATTCTTTTTTTTTTTTAGGAGAGAGAATCATGGATACAGGAATAGATTTCATCCAACCAGAGTTTTTGGATATATTGTTTTTTAACCAAAAGAATCTGGTTATTTTTCCCTATGTCGATCTCAAACACTTGCACTTCTTAGAAATATTTACAATTGGGTATAATGTAGTAGATCTTGAATCAACGGCTCTTCATAATTTAAAAGATATTCTCGAATTCGAAAATAACAACGACTATTCTCAGAACCCTACAATCTTTTTTATTTCTAACGTAGATAAACAAAAAATAAAAGCGATTATGGAATTAGATGATATTCATTGTATAATCAATTCTAATGAAAAAAAAGATTTGAGTGAGTTAGTAAATGGCAACTCCTTCATATTTTATAACAAAAAGTCAAACCAATTCTTAAATTATAACTATAATAGTAATTCTAATTTGGAATTTGAAAAATTATTAATTTCCACTTCCAAAAATAAGGAAATTCTTCAAGATAAAATTCAGAAAATTAAAATGACTGCCACCAAAATTTTTACAGAACTTAACCATGAAGAAAAACCCGACCTCCCTGCTATTTTGAAAGAATATGAAAAAAAATATTGGCAGCAAATTATAGATTATACAGGTTTATATTATGATATTGAAGTCCCTGAAATTCAACATGATTCAATTCACAATACATCAATCGGAGTAAAGGCCAATGAGCCAAGAGGTGACTTTTCAGAAGAATACAGGATAATTGTCTCAACCCATAAACCTATCGGAAAGGAATTTATTCTGCTTATACATGAGTACAGAAGGAAAAAAGTTAATCCTTCCCATTTAGAGTTAGAGGAATTATTCAACCCCCAAGAGCTTTATAACTATTTGCGCAATCGGCATTGGAAGTTCGGTATTCCTGAAGAGTTCATACGACAATGGGCTCAAATGAAAATGTCTGGGTATCAATTTGATGAGCACGAAAAAGAAGAATTTGAAAATATCTTAAACGTATTGAATATAGATGTAAGTAAAACACAGAAACCCAAACCCTATCAACAGATCCTAAAAAAGCAGAGAGAACAAACTTCTAACAGTATTAAGGTAGTTCCTCAAGTAAATCTGTCTGAACCTATTCCTTCTGTTAAAAAAGAGTGGCCTTTATTTAAAGAATGGTTAGAAACTAAAATAAGCACGTTAGAAAAACTCATTAATACCCTTACTCCTTAAAAAAGCCACCGATAGTAATTTATTAGTTTCAGATCACAGGGAAATTAAATAATGATGCATATAGGGATCACTGGAAGAATTACGATTCTAGTAGAATTTATAATTATTTAAAAATTAGTTTTTCTTCTAATCTCCGGACCCAAATCTATTAAATATCTAAAAACTAAAAAAAAATTAAGTTACTATTTTGTTTTTCTTCAATACCCATAGATCAATATCAAAAAGCTGAGGTTCGTCATCAATACTATGAACAGAAGATTTAGGAAACCATTGTTCTTCTCCGGAAGTTAATTTTATTAAAATCCCTTTCTCAGTATCTCCTTTAATTTCACCTTTTAATCTTCTTGTTTCACTATTTTTATTTCCAGATGCATTAGCACCGATATTCTCTTCTACAACTTTTAGATTATCCCCAACATCAACTAGACTATTAGAAACTTCTTTATTTTCTACAATTTTCACAAAACCAGTAGTGGCAAATTCGATCTTCTCTTCTAAGATATGAGCAATTAACATTTCCATGATTTTTGACTGCGAATAGTCGAGCACTTTAGAATAAGGGGTTATATGAATCCATAACTTTCCTTTTTCTCCTTCTTCCCATTTAAAAGAGATTTGAGTTTTATTGTCTTTATAGGAATGATAGCTTGACCAAGTATTTGTTTTATTAGTAAGCACTCTGAGAATGCACGCCATTTCTCCTATGGAGAATTTAATCGTTTTACCCTCTCCTTTACTCGGTTTTTCCCATGTGCCGTCATTCTTTGCTTTAATTAGTTTAAAAAATATTAACGGTTCACTCTTAGAAGAACTTTGAACAATTATACCTACTTTCTGACCAAAAAAACTATAACTATGTTTATCTGTCAATTTTTTCACATTTATCAGGTAATTAAATCTAAGGATTTAGTTTCTCAAAGAATATAAAGAAAAAGAGTGCAACAGATCTTAGATTTTTTTTGCTTTATATTTAGTTACTAGTAATAATCGATAATTGAAATTTTGAACCCTCTGAATATTTAATTATAACATTGAATTACTAGTTGCGTAATGGTTGAGAGCAGAACAGTTAGAATTCCGGAGAAATTTTTTAGAGTATTAAGAATATCCTCTTGAAAGATAAGGAATTACGATATGAAAGCCCATCTGAATTGATCCTTGATGCTATCAGACACAAAATAGAAGAGATTCTTAAATTAAACACACTCTATAAGGAGAAAAACAAAGAAGATAAAAATATTATTTCAGATTTTATATAATTTATTCGGGCAGAAATTTCTTATGATGTTCAGCCCTATACGTATAAACAATTATGGTTCCAGGGATGAATATTAAAATCCCTAGGGGTATAATTGAAACGATGACGGTTTCAGCACCCGAAATAAAACCTTCTGGATCTAAATCTTCTTGGTCTTCTACTCCTTCATATATAGTAAACTCATCACTTAATTCTGCTTGTTTTTTATCTAAGCCAATAGCATATATGTATATTGTATGATTTCCTAATACTTGTGCCATTAAATCAAGTGAATAGACGATAAAACTATCATTATTAAAAATATCCGAAGAGATTAAAGTATCATCAATCCATAATTCATAATAATCAGGATATTTAGAATATATCGAGAAATTTAGAAAGTTGCCTGTTGAATTTAACAGATAGTCATCAAGAGCATGAATTGTTATAATAGTGCTTGACTTAGAATATACTGAGAAGATTGTTTCATAGTATGCTGTTTTCCCATCTATACTTTTCACAACAATAATAACCAGATGATCTCCAACTGAATAACCGTCTGAATTGATTAAAATAGTATTATCGATAGAATAATTATCGCTGCTAACTAAAATTCCATCAATTGAAACATTATAGGTTCCAAGATACATCGAACTGATACTGAAATTTATAAAATTTCCTATTTTCATAAATTCATAATTAGGTATCCTATTTACATTAATTTGAGTTGTTGAATTTGAATAGACGTTAAATACACTTGAAGCCATACCAATTTTATCGTCCTCTCCGATTGCCCAAATAAAGAGAGAATGAGACCCTACTTCATAACCATCTATGGAATAAAAATTAAATGCTCCACTTATATAATCAGCCCTTTTGACTTCCATTCCGTCAATTAAGATAGTATAATAATCAGGATATAATGAACTGATATTAAATATTAAGAAGTGTCCAGTAGTTTCAAATTCATAATCCAAAAGCTCCTCTATATTTACAATAGTATTTGATAGTGAATATACTGTAAAACTTGTCTTAACATTAGCTTCCTTTCCGTCTGTGGAACTTACATATATAGTGATGTTATGTTCTCTGACAGAGTACCCATCAATAGAAAAAAGAAATTCTTGACCACTATGATTATATGTACCAGTGAAAAGTTTAACATCGTCAATAAAGAACTCATAGATATCAGGAAAGGAAGAATTAATGAAAAATCTTACATTATTCCCTAAAGTTCTAAATTCATAATTATCAAGTGCGCGAATTTCAATTTCAATAAATGAATTACTAAATACGCTAAACTGCACGTTCGTATAGGTCTCTTTTTTATCCGTACTATTAGCCCATAAACTTAATGTATGAAGTCCGGAACTCACACCATCTAATAAATATAAAATTATAGCATCACTTATATAAGGACCTTCTTCTAATAAAACACCGTCAACTTTTAACGTATACCATTCTGGGAAGTCAGAACTAACACTAAAGTTTACATAGTTGCCTGTAGAATTAAACAGAAAATTATCAATAGAATATAAGGTAATTAAGGTTTCTGATGTAGAATAGACAGTAAAAGTTGCGCTAGCAAATCCTTCCTTCCCATCGAGCCCCTTTGCCTCTATAGACACATCGTGGTCACCCACATCGTATCCGTCGATAGAAAATACAAATAACTCATTATCATAAAAGCCACCAGAACTGATCCCTATACCATCAATCGAGAAATTATACCAATCAGGATAATCAGAACTAAGAATAAATCGAATTATGTTTCCAGACGTCATAAATTCATAATTGCCGAGTGTTAGTATTTGAACCATCGTTTCTGATGTAGAATACACATAGAAAGTTGAAGACAACTCAGCAGTAGTTCCTTCAATAGTGGTAGTATTAATATACACATCATGCTCTCCCATTTCACCCGAGAAACTATCGAGAGAATATGAAATTATATTTTCACTTGGTATAAAAGTACCAGTGCCTAAGAGAGTTCCATTTATCAAAACATCATAAGTACCCCCGTAGGTTGAATTAATTGAAAATGTTATGTTATTACCAGAAGAGAGGAAAATGAAATCGTTAAGGGAAGTAATATTAATTAAAGTTGTCGAGAATCTCATGTCATTCTCTACCATGTACGAAATCCAATATAATATCTCCGGGTCAATTCTTTTTCTTTCAGTAGATTGAAAATAGTCATATTCTTCTATTGAATATAAGTTTCCAATCAAATTATAGATCAAATCATAATTTAAAGGGATATTAATTGATAGTAGTTCAGAGATTTTATAAGAATAGTATACACTTCTTATATTTGAATAATTAACGTTATTAAGTATGAAGCTTCTTATTTTCTGCTCATCTAAATCAAATAATCCTAGTGTTTTTAAGATATAAATTGCATAATAAGTGTCTTCTATTAAAATTTCAGCAAGGGGAGCGTAACCAGGATCAAAATAAAGCTCACTTGAATCTTCTCTGATTTTATCTTGAATATAAGTGTTTAGAGCCAACACATCAAAACCAAGAGAAGATATATTTTCTAACCCTAAATGCTCAGAAAGTATTTCTAACACCCTTGTTGCATAGTAAGAATACTCTATAAACACTTTTTCGTTTTGATAGGGAATTGTCCCAAGCTTAAAGGTAAGAAAAGGTAAAAATCCCCCATAATTATTGTACCCCGCTTCAAGAAATTGAGAATCAACAATACTTGATATTAAATTATTCAAATCATGTAAAATTCCAAAATCTCCTAGTTTTGAGATAAGATTTAGAGAATCAAGAGCCATATACGTGCTTTCATGAGATATTAGTATTCGCTCTGCTTCTGGTAGGTAAATCTGATTTCCTGAAAGGTAATATTCTATGGGATATGAGCGGTACCCCAGATAATTCTCTTCAAATACAGTTCCTGCAAAAAATCCTTCACTATCGACAATTGACTTATACAAACACGACCTTTCAATAACAGTATACAGATATTGAAAATCTAATTCGTTCAATCGACTACTAACATTAAAAGAATTTATTAAATTATACAACAGGTTAATGGAAGTGTAGTCTTGCGAAAGGAGAGAAAACCCTCCATACATAAAGAATAATGTGAGACTTGTAGCTATTGTATCTTTTTCTATTTCAGTTAGTTGTAAAAGTTCTCCTGCCTCAGATAAGCTTTTTACCACTTGGAAGGTGTCTATTAATTCGGAATATAAATAATCGGTAGAAAAATTCCAAAGCCCTCTTGTATTGCGTCTTGATAGAGTATAGTTCACCACTGCTGCTCTATCAATTGTGATATAGCTAGTTAAGTCTGAAAGAATTAATCCTAATGACGTTCCAACGAGTTCTCCGTAATTTTGAATTGGTAAGAAATAAGCAATCTGAAAATTATCACTTCCCGAGTCATATAATCCTCCAAGATATTGATGAAAATTACTTATGTTTATACTACCAATAGCATTAAAAACATCAAGTGCTGCAATACTATAGTAACTCGAAAGTAAATTAGGTTCAAATATCGCTAATGTGTCGAGTGCCAAATCCCCATCGTTTAAAAAACCTCCAAAATACCAGAAATAAGGATCAGTTTCTTGTAAGCCTATAATATACTGAATTAATTCAATTTTTTCAGCCTGATATCCATTCCAATTTGGCATAAGGAGATCTAAAGTTTTAATCGCGAAGTAGGTGTTATCAATAGTCGATAATTTGAAATGGGCAGGAAGAATAAAATTATAAGGCTGACCTATGAAACCACCTGTGCTTGGATTATAACAGCTCCAGAGAATTTTAATCACATCTTGGATATTAATTAGATCTAACCTTCCTAGGATTGAAAGAGAGAGAATGGCATAACTATAAACTTCCAGAACTGAGGTTAAGGGATAAAAAGTCTTAGAAATGTTGATATCTAAATATCTCCTTGAATAATCATCCATAAATATTCCCGTCTCTGCATTATAATGACTCATTATAAAATCCGTTATTTCTGTTTGATTTATTGTTGAAATTCTTCCAATTTTATCGAGAATGTATAATCCATAATACGTAGCTTGTAAGGAAGGCTGATACACTTGAGGAAAATATCCAAATGTGCTATAATTTAGTATTTTAGCATCCAAAATCTCATCAATAGAGTCATAATTATAACCGCCTGATATCATCGGATTTTGTTTTACAGGAGTAGAAGTATACTCTTTAGCTAATTTTTCATCGAGAGTAAAATTGAAGGAAGGAATAGAATAAAACAATATTAAATTTACACCGATGAAAAGTGCTAGAAGACACAAAGAATGGCGATTTCTAGAAACCATTAAAAAAATATATGCCGTATTTATTTAAATAAAAAAAAAAAGAAAATTTCTACTTAGTTTTTAAATAGGAAGAAATTCGATCCATCCAATTTAATAATATATCAAGAAAGTTTGGGATTTGGTGCTAAAATTGGAGCTTATGTTACTGGAATCGGAACTGTCAATACAACGGGAAGCATGCCCTTATTTGGTATTCCAATATTGGCAGGAGCTGGAGGTGGACTGGTAATATCAGGTGCTTTTTTTAGTATTGTTAGTAAAAAACTCAGAATTTCCGGTGGAAATTTTATGCTTTTAGGTTTATTATTATTTGTAATTGATTTCATCGGAGGAATAAGTGAGTTTAGTAGTTGGGTAACGTCGGTTGTGGTTTATTATGATAGTGGATCTGTTTTATGGGGTCGTTTTTCTGGAATAGGATTTTCCTTCTTTAATAGATTAAGTTTTGGTTTTTTTATAGCGTTAGCAGGCGGAGTTCTGGGATTATTAGGGGGAATTTTAGAATATAGAATTTCAAAACTTAATTTTAAAATTTTTTAATTTTTTTTCTTATTGAGGTGTTTTATCTTTATAATTGTAATAATATGAAATAAATAAGATTTAAAATCAAGAAAACTAAGTAAATCTTAACTATAAATGAAATACAACGTTGAGAAAAAGAATGTTTGAGACAATCTCTGGTTTTATAAATAATAATAACATGATTTTAGCTACAGACTTTTATCAATTAACCATGGGGGCAGCATATTATCAATATAATCTAGAAAATGAAGTTAATGAGGAAGACAACAGAGCTACTTTCGAATTATTTATCAGAAAATTTCCACGAAATCGAAATTATTTGATTTATGCTGGCTTAGAACAAGTGGTTTACTATCTTTTGAATGCGAGATTTTCAGAAAATATAATTGAGTTTTTGAGACAAAAACCGGTGTTTAAGAATATTGATTCTAGCTTTTTTGATGTGTATTTACCTAATTTTAAATTTGACGTAGATGTGTGGTCTATGAAGGAAGGGAATTTTTTCTTCCCAAACGAACCAGTTCTGAGAGTTCAGGGTCCATTATTTAATGCTCAGATAGCTGAAACGTATCTACTTAATGTAATTAATTTCCAAACACTTGTTGCCTCTAAAGCCTCTCGGATACGTACTGTCGCTGGCAATAAAGTATTACTCGAATTTGGTACAAGAAGATCTCATAGTCCTCTTGCAGGTGTATATGCTGCCAGAGCCAGTTATATAGCAGGATTCAATGGGACAAGTAACGTAATTGCAGATTTAGAATTTGGTATTAATTCAACTGGAACTATGGCTCATAGCTTTGTGCAAAAATTTAAAAACGAGGCAGATAGCTTCGACTCCTATTATAAGGTTTATGGAGAAGACTCTATACTTTTAATCGATACCTATGACACGGAAAAAGGAGCTCAGAAAGCATGTAAATACGGAAATACAATTAGAGGAGTAAGAATAGATTCAGGTGATTTGATTGACCATGCAAGAAAAGTAAGAAAAATTTTAGACCAGAATGGGTGTGATAAAGTGTTAATAGTGGCGAGTTCTGATTTGAACGAGTATAAAATAAAGGAAATTATTGATAAAAAAGCCCCTATTGATGCTTTTGGAGTGGGAACTGAATTAACCACTTCTCGCGATGACCCTACTATCTCAGGAGTGTATAAACTAATTGAATATAACAATGAACCTCGAATTAAAATTAGTGAAGGAAAGGTAACTTATCCAGGAATAAAACAAGTTTATAGAAGTTACAACAAGGACGATAAATTAGAAGAGGATTTGTTGTCCCTCGATGATGAGCCTATACCTGTTAACTCCGAACCATTATTAATACCTATTATAAAGAAAGGGAAATTAGTCACTATTTTACCAAAACTGGATGAAATTCGAGATTTTTATTTGGAGAACATTAGAAATTTGCCGGAAACTTACAAAAATTTAGAACAAAAAGAGAAGTTTAAATTAAGAGTTTCGGAGAAATTAGAACAAATCACACAAAAACTAAAAAAGAACTATTAGAAGAAACCCTTTTCAAGAATGATATTTTATTCATTCCCCTACTTTTGTCAGTTTCACACTAACTTCCCATAATTGTTTTAAGACCTCTTCATCATAGGATATAGGTACAGATTCTGCTTCCTTTTCGTTCTTAAAGTATTTTCCATTTATATCTTCTACTTCTGGCGAAGAAGCAAGAAATATCGATGTTTTTGCGCCTTTTCTTGGGCTTAACATAAAAAGTCCAATTAAATGATAAAAATATTTAACAAACTTTCTAAAATTCCGTATCATTTTTGTTTTGACATAACCTGGATGCAAACAATTGACAACTACCCCACTTCCTTCGATCTTCTTAGCAAAAGCATAAGTAAAAATAATAGCTGCCACTTTTGATAAAGCATAAGCTTTTAATTGACCATAATGCTTTTCCCCATTTAAATTGTTAAAATCAATTGATTTTGCTTGCACACCAGAAGCAACAGTAACAATTCTCGAAGGGGCACTTTTCTTTAACACATCTAATAACAGATTGTTAAGCATAAAATGAGCTAAATAGTTTACAGCGAATGTTGTTTCAATTCCATCTTCTGTTAATGTACGTTTGCTAAGGTTAACACCAGCGTTATTAATCAAAATATGCAATTTATCATATTTCTTATTAAACTCTTCTACCAGTTTATGTATTCCTTTTTGGGATGATAAATCAGCTATTATTAAATCAATTGACTTATTCCCTGTTTTCCTTTTAACCTCTTCTATAGTTTTCTCGGCACGGTCTTGATTTCGACAAACAAATATTAAATGGGCTCCTAGCTTTGCCAATCCAATTGCTGTTGCTTTACCAATACCGGAATTAGCCCCAGTAATCATGCAAGTTTTCCCTTTCATAAGCTCTGAATGATTATTTCTGCCTAGATCCATAATAGGGTCCCTAAGTGAACGCACTTTGTTTCCTAATTTCATGTAAGAAAAGTATTTAGAAGAATAAAGTAAAACTATTAAAATATTGGATTTCAATAGAATACGACGCTAAGGCTGATTAAAACAGAGGATGCATTTTCATGTGTTAAAAATATGTGATAAAGAGATAAGGTTTAACTGCTAAAGTTTCACAATTTTCCTAACATTTTTTACCATAAATCCCCAAAAATTATCTTTTACAAGCTTTCCATTAAAATTTATTCTTTCACCTTCAACAAAACTATTCTCACTTTGTAATTTTTCACTCACTCTTACTAGTAAGTTATCAGTAATTTCAGTTTCCTCTTCATGATAATCACTTTTTTTTTTTAACCTTTTGCCGATTTTGCTATCTTTAAGATAAACCAAGAAATATCGAGTTACATTTCCTTGAAATTCTGACTCCCTTTCTACAACCTTGGTAATCTCACTTTCATATACACTAATAGGAGAATCAATAAATTTCATTAATACTGTACCAGATGCGGTACTATCTATAAGACTTGTGAGAGTTGATTTCTTTTCACTTGGTTCTCCTTTGTCTTCTTCAACTAATTCTATATTTTTTATCCTACTCTCGAGATCTTCCGGCAATACCGTTAATTTCCAATCCTTAAGTTTGAACCAATCTTGTTTTAAAGAATAGATAAATCCTACCCAAAAATGACTACAAAATCCCATGTTTGAGCCAATTCGACAATCACAATCTCGTTCAGGGTCAATTATATTCTCAGAGGTGATAGATAAAAATGAAGTATTTTCCCAATTAAATCCTTTAAATAATAGTTCAATCTCGTGTTCTTCAGGGTTTACAACCCTTATCCCAGATATACTTTCCCTATCTTCGCCTCTAATCTTCTTTAATGCTAAATCTATACTCTTTGAGATGATTTCTAATTCTTTTTGTTGTAGGAATTCTGCATATTCTTCTTCTGCTAACGAATCAAGGATAAAGTCAATTAATTCTATTTTCTTCAATTTTGAAAATCCTTTTATCTCATAATCTCGGCAAATTTGTTTCAATTCGTCTACATTTAAAGATTGTAAAAGAAAATTCAAGTAATTTCTATTATCAATTTCTCTATCCATTTTATGTCAAGCCCAAAAATTTTAAAGTGTGAATCCTCCAAGTATAATTTAAATTATTTGCTTATAATTATAACTGTTGTAATAATTTTTTCATCAAATTACTCTTTGAAAATTTAATTACATAAAAGCAAGAAAATAAGGGGAATCCTATGAAAAGTATAACATAAGTGAATATAACTATTCAAATTAAAAGTTAATGAGATTTAATGTACTTAATTTGTCATAGTCCCTCTAACAAGAACATCTGTCAAATTTTCAATGAGTTCTTCCTCTTCAAGTTCAAAATTACTCCGAATCCACCAATTAAAGACTCCAAGTACCGTAGATGTCCAAATTCTAGCTGTTATCTTAGGATTTTGGCCACGTGCTCCGAATTCTACTAACTTTGAGATGATTTTTTCTACTTCATTCGTAAATTCATCAATTATCTCATTTCTTTTCATTCTATATTTATTATTAATCCCCCCCATTTGCTCAAGAAAAATGAGAAAAGTCTCTTTTTTAGCTTTAAATAGTTTTGCATATCCTCGAAAAAGATTCTTAACCGCAGAGATTGGGGGAATTCTATTATCTTGGAAATAAGTGAATAATTCTTTAAATTTACTTACCATTAGTTCAGCTAATCCACTAATTATAACTTCGAATACTTCTTCTTTACTTTTAAAATAGTTATAAAAATTTCCTACAGAGGTTCCTGCTTTTTCTGTGATATCTTTTATACGAGTATTGTTAAATCCTTTTTCTTCAAAAACAGAGAGAGCTGATATTATAAATAGGTTTTTTTTTTCCTTCTTAATTATTTCAGACTTTTTTGCCCTTAAAGACAATTATAATCAACTCAAAAAACAATGAACAATTTATTACATAACGAAATTCATTAAAAACATTATTACATGTTAAGAAATTATGTTAAAATTTATTACTTTTTAATTTTCAAATTCCTTTAGATTGATTAAGTTTCTTAGAAATTTGGAATTTTCATATATATAAAAATTGACGCCTATATAATAGGATTAGGTGAATATATTTTAAGGGGGGTAATAAAAACCAATTATTAAAAATGGGAAAATGATGGGTTTTTTCTGAAAAGTGTTATTTTATCTCCTTTCTTTATTATTTCGTTGAATAATAGAGATAAGAATTTAGTAAATGAATGTTCATTCAGTGAATGAGGATTCGGTGAATAACAAGAGATTTTCACAGTTGCAAGTATAGGAAAAGATTTATATATTTGATAATCTTTTCTATTAAAAAGTAATTATTTAATCAAAAAAACGTTTGAATAAAACATAACCACTTAAGGTGAAAAAATAGTTGAGTATTATGACCCCGGATTTTCTATTAAAATTTGGTGAAATTAAATTTGCAGAAGAAAATAGTTTAAGTATTAGCGATTTTGAGCACTCTTTTTTAAAACATTTCTCAGGTAAGGAGAGATTTCCAAGAGGTCGCTATCAATTTGGTGAAATAAAGAACTCTTATATAAAGGATTTTTCGCGATCTTTTAAAAATTATTTTGAATAAAGATTCTAGATTGTATTTTTCATTTGTATAACTATTTTTAAAGTTTTTTTCTTTTATTTGTGTCTTAATTAATTGCAAAAATATTTCATCCAAATTTTCATGGTATTGTAAGATAAACATGAGATTATGTGTAAATTGAATATTATGGAATGAAATAAATAAATTTATAAGTTTCATTTATCGGTTATATAATAAGAGAAATAGGAAAAAGTTTAATTTTATTAAAGAATTTTAATAATTAGATATATAGAACCCTTTTAGAATGACTAATAACGAAGAAAAGTTAAGTTGGACTGTAAAGCTTGACTGGTTGAATATACTATCAATGTTGAGACTAGTAAGCATAAGTAAAATCCCAGAATTTAAAAGAGAAAAAGCCGTCAGACGCGTATCTAAAACGTATGATATACAAACTCTTATGGAATGTGAACCAGAAACATTAGATAAATTTGTAGTAAATGAGTTAAGAGACTTAATGAAAAAAGAATTATTGCAGAATGTAAAAAACCAAGAGAGAATTGAACAACAGATGCGCAATAGATTTATTCCTATGAAGAAGGGTGGAATAATTAGATTAGATCCAAGAGATCTTAAAGATTTTAAGGGAGATCCAGAAGAAATGCTAAAATTTTTCTATAAAAAATTTCTTGGAGAAGGCGGAGATGACGATGATAAGGATGACGATAGAGAGGATAATACTGGATATTACATTTAACTGATTAAATTAATCCCAGTACTATTATACCAAACTATTCTATTACTTAATTTTAATTTTACGTTCAATTAATTCAAGATCTGTGTTTTTTATCTTCATATAAGCAAGAAAGAATAATATAAATCCCAAGCACGACCATAAAATCCAAGAAAGAGCTTGAAATGAACTTAGATTAAAAATATAGTTAAAGAAATCTTCAAGAATTTCAAAACCTATGTCATCAAATTCTCCCGGAAATTTTATAATATTTGAGTATAGGTTTACCATTATTACACTATGAGTATTATTTCTTAGATTCTTGAATATATTATCAACAGATTTATTTGTAGGGTCATCTAAGGTTAACCTCACAAAAGCATTAATTTCTTCACTAGTATGAGTGTCTGAAGCACCGATACAAATTAAATTATTGTCTAATGAGAATTGCCGAATTTCTTGTTCTTGCATATGGTCACCGTTTATAATTTCAAAACCATCCACTCCCCAGTCTCTTAATTGTTCAAGAGTATAAGGAACTCCAAAACCCCCACTAAGATTTGGATAATAATTATAATGGTTTACTATTACATATCCCCCCTTGGATTTTACATATTTTATCATATCTGAAGCATTTAATGCTAAAGAATTACCAGTTGGATTTTCAGATATTGGAGCAACAATCTCTTCTTCTAATCCATATATATTCATGTGAACTTTAGTTATAGCGTCCGTCCATTCTAGACTCACAAATACCATAAAATCTAAGTTATTCGTTTCAACATATTTACGAGCTGCTAAGGCTCCACGAATATTATCATGATCTGAGAAAAAAGCTCCCGAAATTCCTTGTTCGATATACCACGCAACTCTTTGTTCGGGTGTAAGCCATCCATCTGACATTGTACTATGAACATGAAAATCAATCAAAAATTCGTCTTCCTCTAAGTCGGATTCAATAATATGAGTGGGATATGGGGTTGAGATCAAGAGAATATTTGCGCCAAGGAGTATGTAAACGGTTCCAACAATATAAATTAATTCTCTTTTAAAAGTTTTCGAAAATTTGAATCTCAAGGAATTTTTTTTGAAAAGGGACCCTTTATTTTTCACAGTATAATGGAAATTTAGTTTAGGGTGGATAAAAATGATTAAAATATACGCTATTTTAATTATCAGTATTAGTGAGCAAATTCTAACCCCAATTTGTATTATAACCATAAAATGACGACTTACAAAATAATATCCTAGACTTATATAACCTATCAAAATTATCATTCCGACTATCAATATTGTTGCAGAAAATATTTTAAATGTAAATCTCATGAAATTATCAATTGGATACATTAATCTCTTGTACTTTTGGGACCTGATTTTACCGATCTTTTTAAAAATTAAGTAAATTAATCGATATATGATATAGAAAATAATAGCGGCAATCAACCAATAGAATTCCATCCCAATAATGAAAGCAATTCCTGCGAACGGCTCTACTAAATATCTCAAGAAAGAATGATGAGATGCATAATCTGATGATACATTAGTAGCAGGATTTGATGCAAGTCCATCGAGAAAAACCACTTCTCGTAAATTTAGTATGCTTAAAACTATTAAAAATCCAAGCCAAAGCAAGAATCCTATGGTTAATATAAAAAATGGCCTATTTTTTTTGAAGAAGGTATAAAATGACATATAGATATAGATTTAGCTTGAATCTTATTAAGCTTTTTTCTTAATAATAATAGAAAATTGAGTTGTGAACCTACATGTATTTATCTAAAGTTCTTAATGAATTGGTAAATTTTTGATATATTTTCGCATATAATATTGGTAAAATCTGAACGATCCTATTACTTAATTCTTTTTCATTTATTTTACATGAAGTAAATGGACGTTTTCCTTTTAGAACGAGATATAAAATCGGCTTTTCATCGTTGATTTGAGTTTCATTGAAATTTTTATGATTAAAACATGATTTCAACCTTTCAATAATAGATTCATATAATTTATTTTTGCTTCTTATTTGTTTTGGAAGGTAAATCGTCTCCCATTGATGTTTGCGGTTACGAAGTTGAATCATGTGGATCTTTTTAGTAAAAACTGTTGATCCAGAAATCTCTATGATGAAAATACCTCTTTTATAAGTAGAATCAATTGAAGATACTGCTTCTGAGGAACCTGGATTGAATATCCAGTTTTCTAAAATGAATTGCTTATGAAAATGGCCTAAGGCTAAATAGCCAACACAATCCTTTAAGATTGCAGCTTTTTCTAACCTCACTCCTGGAATGTTTTTCATCTGCCCTTCAATTCCGAAGTGTTGAATTAATATATTGAAAAGTTTCTCATCTTTTTTTATTGCTGTATGGATTTTTGGTAAGAAATTTTCCGGTCTTTGTCCAATATACCTATTTCCGTATATTACAACATTTTTGATTTGTATTTTTCCTCCTTTCTTGGTCTTAAAGTTATAAAGTTGAAAAACTTGGTACGGTTGAGCTTCCAAATCCGCATCAAGAAGTATTATTAAACCCAAGCTCGCAATTAACTTCAACCAAGATTGTCCGCGTTGAGAAAATCTAGTTCCTCTAGAAAATTTTCTAATATCATGATTTCCTTCTATTGAAATAATGGGAATCCTGCCTTTAGTATCGTGTTTAAAATGCTTTAAGATATTTATTATCTTAGTTAGATGCCCAGGTAACATTTCAAGTGAAGTAAATACATCACCCCCTAATATTATGAAATTAACATTATGTATTTTTGCTAAAGATAATATTTCTTGGAAAGCTTTTATAAAATCACTTGACCGTTGGTTATTGTAATATTGAGCGGCCCCAAGATGAATATCACTAGCATGAATAAATTTTACTACTTCTTGGTTATGAGGTACACGCTTATTTGCATCATTAAACTCAATACTTACTTGATTCGTCAGAGTCATAATAATTTATCACTACCATCTTTGTTTGAACCTTGTTTAAAATATTTAAAAAGATCTTTTAAATGATTAAAGTGTTTAAAAATAGTAATTCGACCTGAATAACAAAATTATTATTTTGGCCTCGATTATACGATTTACTGTATTGTAAAAAGAGAATAATAATGAGATGGAAGTAGAAGAACCTGAATATAACATCGGAGTAATCCACGGAAGATTTCAGGTGTTGCATAATGATCATATGAAATACCTCCTTGCAGGTAAACAACTTTGCAAACATCTCATAGTAGGTATTACCAACCCTGATCCCTCTTTAACAAGAGATTCAGAAGCAAATCCTCATCGAAGCATGCCTATTGCAAATCCATTGACATATTATGAACGTTATTTAATGGTGCAAGCAGCACTTTTTGAGCAAGGTCTAGAATTTTCAGAGTTTTCTATTGTACCATTCCCAATAAATGTGCCAGAACTTATTTACAATTATGTTCCAATGGATGCAGTTTTTTTCTTAACAATTTATGATGATTGGGGAAGACAGAAAATGGAATATTTCAAATCTCTTGGATTAAAAATACGCATTTTATGGGAAGTTCCATTTGAGAAAAAAGGCTTGAGTTCAATTGATATTCGGACTGCTATGATTAATGGTGATAAATGGGAGCATTATTTGCCCTCAAGTGTAGCAGAACTCATGAAAAAATGGAATATATCACAAAGACTAAAAGACATTAGTTTGAAATAAAAGTAAGTCTACAGACCTAAATCGAATATTATCTCTAATTTAAATTGCTATCTGAATGTTAATAAATAACTATTAATATGATTTCTTAGCATTTAAAAAATAAAATACTTTATTTGGTGTAAAATATACCTTTATTTCAAATTGATACTTCACGATTTATTATAATATATATCGCTCAGAGTATCTTTGTGGTTTATTTTACATTAATTACACTTCAGATTTTACGAAGAAAAAGACAACGATTAAACGTAATTTTTAGCTTTTTTTTTATTACAATCATAATAGCTAATCTCTTAAATATGGTTTATGCTACGATGACAAATGAAACAATTATTTTAATCCTTAACTTTTTTACTAATTTCTTTCTTTGCTTCGGACCAATCTTTATTCTTGTTGTGAATATGGTAATCTTAGAATCAACTATAATTTTCTCTGTAAAAAGACAAAACAGATACATTCTATATTATGGTCTTTTGTTATTGCTAGGAATGGCTATTTTTTACATTTTCAAAGGAGTTTCTGTGACCAGTGAGTTCCGTCCTAAATTTAGTCCGATTTTTTTAATTTTTATTTTAATTATAACTGCAGCTCTAGTTGTAATACCAATAATATATACATCTTTGAAGATATTCTTTAGTTTTGAAATGAAGGCTTTAAAAAGAAAATGGATCTTCTATGTGATTGGTTTCTTAGGATCTATAAGTATTGCATATTTAGTCTTTATTAATAATTATTTAGATAATGATGGTTTCAGACTACTAGTTGCTATTTATTCAATTTCAGTAATTCTCTGGGGATATTTAATGTATTATGGAATTGGGTTTAAATTAAAGAAACAAGAAGCGAATACTTAACTTTTTTTATTGATCTAAATATTTAATCTTCTTGTTATCGAAATTCAAGATTTCTGAACCTATTATTATTCATTTGAATTTCTTTTTTTTCACGTGAAAGAATAGAAAACCTTAAATAGAGTTTTAAAGACTATTACTTACTATTTTATAAATAGATCAAGATTAGGTGATTAGTATAGCACTCTTAAGTAAAAATGAATCAATTCTCCAAGGAGAAAATGTTTATTTTCAAAAATTTGTTGCCAAAAACGGGGAAAAATATGGTTTAAGATTCGGGGAACCGAAAGATGCATTAGAAATTTCAAATATTTTTAAAGAAATTTATGGATATGATTATATCAATCCTGTAGTATATAACATTGATCTTCTAAAGAAAGATATATTAAAAAAAAATAATTTGTGGTTTGTAGGGGAATTATTGGAAACTAAGGAAATTGCAGGTCTAGGATTAATAGAAAAGGAAAGGTATATTGCTCATGCAAGTAAAGCAGTGGCTCGAAAAAAATACCAAGGTTTAGGAGTTACAACAAAAATAGGAGCAGCCGGCATTCTAACAGTAACAAAGATGCCTGATTTCAGCGATGTTTTAAGACTTAATATAGAAGTGAGGGGTCCTGAAATCAGAGCTCAAAAACTTGTTGAAAATGCGGGAGCATTACCTTATGGTTTAGTTCCTGCTTATCTAAACTATGGGGATAAAAGGAATTTTTATGTTGATGACAATAAACCTTATCCCCCAAATAAGGAAGAAGCAGCCATCCTCTATTCAATAATATTTAGAGAATTATGGAAAAGAAGAGAGAAAACAATATATTTGCATGACGATGATGATTACAATTTTTTCTATGAACGCATCAGAATTAGGTGCAAGAAGATGAAGGATGATGATGTTATTTATGTAAAGGGAAGAAAAAACTGGGGCTATGAATTATACGGTGTTTCCAAAGAATATTATGAAGGAATTATTAAATTGTATGGATATGTTAAAGAAAAATCTTTAAATAATTTAATAAAGACATACCATAACTGGAGAATTATTTTGTGGAGAGTCCCAACTACTCAAAATGGATTGCATTCAATGGCCCTTGCTATTGAGAAAGGATTTAAAGTTGTAGGGTATGATATTGGTTTTAGTAATGTAAATTGGACATTATATGATTCTGTTATCCTTGCTTATTATCCTAACAGAAGTTCTCAAGCTTTAGAAGTGAATATACTAAATGTAAATAAACCTCTTTTAAACAAGATTAAAGAGCAATATTCTAACTAAGAATATTTCTTAATTATTTATGATATGAATAGGAATGAAAAAGTAGAGTAATTTTCTTAAGATATTAGATTAAGTAATTAAAGAGGCTACCTTTTCTTCTAAAGTAAGGGTACCTGAGCCAAAGATTTTATCAATAGTATTCCTAAAAGAATCAAATTGTCTTGTTTTCGTAAAATTTGAACCATTATACCGAGAAATAAATTTACTTAATAATTTTTTCAAAATTGGTAGAATGGTTTTGTGTAAATATTTTTCTAGTCTATAATCTTTGTCTAAAACAATAAAAGCAATTATTTCTTCCATTCTTCCTTCATTATCCTCAATATTTCCTTTATTAAATATTATAGAGTATTTACTACTCTCGAAGTATTCTATTGGCGTCATTAGGCATTCAGCGAAACTTAAAAGTCCACTCATTAATCCACTTGTACCAATGATATCTATTTGCACCCTACTAGCTCTATGATAGGTAGCAAAAATGATGGGAAGACCTTGACGAATAATACCTGCTTCTCTAATTAACATGCTAATTCTAATGATGTTTTAATCCAAATCGCTTTAAAATTATATTCTTTATAACTACTCCTTATATACATTGAAAACAACATTTTTAAATATTACCCTATTAATAACTTTCCGTGGCATAAGAACAACAACTCTAATAGTCTTATAATTCAATAGTTTAAGACAGGTCTTTGTCTGATTTTAAATCATTTTAACTATTGTCGCATAAGATTGTTGGAAAAATTTGTAAATGATTTATTCTAATTGACGTGCTACACTGAAATACAAAAATAATTCGACTGAATTTTCATAATTTGAAAGAGCGAAAGAAGATATATTAATTGCTTTTGGTTTATGAAATTCTCTAAATGATTTTAGAAACGATTTTTAATTGGACTAACCTTTTGGAAAATTAAAATTAAGATAAAAGTAAAAAATTGATAATAGATTTATTTCCTCTTCCGCTTTGGCTCAATCTTCTTGATTATTATTGATTCGGCATGTATCTTACAGTTCTTCAAAATTATTTTAAATCCTCCCATACCACCGACTCCTGGAATAGTCATACCAACAGTCCCCATTGGCATCATTGCTCCTTCTTCTTCCCATTCTTCTTCTTCCTCTTCAACTCCTTCGGTAGCTGCTTTATACTCCTCAGTTTCTATTATTGGATGTTTTACTTTCTCTAGCCATGCTGGTAGATCATTTATATCTGCTACATCATCTTCGGAAGCAATTTTATCCCGGATATCTTCTGGAAGCAGATCATAGACACGGTCTTTTACCGTTTTACCCATCCAAACTACTTGCTCAATTCCACTCTTTAGTCCAGCATTGATTGCATCGTACTGCTGGAATTTTGGGCTAATTATGTATTGGATACTTATTCCGTTAAACCCTGCCATCTGTTTGCCTCCTCCAGTTTGGTTGGCCATGGCGGAGAAAGGTAATCCATTTAAAGCTACACCATCATGGTTTCTATCGATGATGCCATGACCGACTCCTGTTTCAGGAATAAAAAAGTCAATTGCTTCAAAGCAACCACAAGAAGTATGAGGGAATTCCATCCCACTGTAAAGATAAATACGCTCAATCTCACCTAATGATCGCTTTTTTATCATGTCATTAATTCCTTGATATTCCCCAGCTTCCTTATTAATAACAGTTCCAGGTGGGACAGCGAAGAGCGGTCCCTTAGGGTCAACACGAGCAGCAGCTCTTGCATCAAACCAAGAAATCGAACCACATAAACTCATTCGATTTGGTGTAATGCAACAAGCATGTGTTGGGGCGAAAGATTGACAAAGTACACAACCATAAAACATATCCACATCATCATCATTAATACTTCGGGCTCTTTCGTCTCGTTTCTTATAAATCTCTAACGCAAACTCGTATGGTTCTAAAATTTTTTCTGGATCCGTATAAAAAGTAACTTGCGCCTTTTTTATAATTGGTAATTCAGCTTTATATAATCTTATTAATAC
>SDBT01005642.1_pt1 | contig 20932 bp, 21 predicted proteins | sample 2277101 | NCBI WGS metagenome assembly SDBT01 (sample SAMN10404973, study PRJNA504765) | marine sediment metagenome | isolation source: marine sediment core GS10_PC15, 103 cmbsf | place: Arctic Ocean: Southern Knipovich Ridge | collected 2010
GATTAAAGGTGTTTTGGTAGTCTGAAGGTGGTTGCCAACTACAGAAAGGTTTTCAAATATATAATTAATGTGTTTTCTTCTGACGAAAGGATAAATATAACGAATCGAAATCATTGCCATGATACGAATATCAAAACGGTCATGCATTATCATATCTAAAATACGAGCAATATTTTTCTTTCCAACAATTCGATTATACTTTGCACATAGATAAATAGCATATCCTGCAATCCTTTCATTATTCAAACAATTTATTATTCGTTCAACATGATTTTTATTGAGGTCGACTTTGGCATTTGCAAGCATCATTAAAGCTTTTGTGGCAAAAACATTTCCCTCCTCTAATTGATCCATAACGTAGGCAATATGGTTATGGTCGAGCTTGCCAGATAGATTTCGGGGCCAGAAATATTTTTCTCTGGTTAGTTTGTATTCGAGTGGGGCAAAGTATATTTTGAGAATTTTTCTTATATGAGCAGCATTAATCTTTTTAATAAGAAGAAACGTAGCATCCACGGCTGTTCTTGCAACACTCATATGAGCATCATCCAGTAATTTAAGCACTTGGTTTTTAATTGTCCTATCTGATTTAATTTCAAAACCCAAGACATTATGCAATCCTTGCTCTCTTATTTTGAAATCATCATTATTTAATTGACTCCTAATCTTCGATATATGAGTCTCGTTAAGATGATATATTAACGGCTTGTGGTGGAAGGGAGAAAAAGAGAAAGAAAACGCGCTTTCTATTGATTCAGAAATATGTTTGTCGGCATATTTATATGGTATATCTTTCGCCCAATTTTCCAAAAGAAACATAACCCAATTATGACATTTGAAGTCCCAATTTAGTTTCCGTAACAACCAGTCTAATCTTTCTTTTGAAAATAATTTTTCTGTGATAAGCTGAGACTGACAAATACTATTCAATATATGACTACGAGGTCCACCTCCCAAGTACGTTATTACCTCCCAAGCAGTTTTTATGGCAAGATCAGAACCTATGTTTATAAGCGAAATTATAGCCTTAGTCTCAAACGGCGCAACTCTGGCAATAGAATTGAGAATTGAAGTAACACGGCCTTCTAATTTGTCGTTAAGGTCATTAGTAAATTCTCCCATACATTCAGCAAGAAAAAATAACCGCGAAAAAATTTGATTATCAAAAAATGCTACTGAAAGATGGAGCATCGTGCGTAGTGTTTCACAGTTCTTCATGCCACACAAAAATTTAATTGTTTCTTTATACTTTGGATTCCAATAATTCTGGATTAAATAAGTTATTCGATCCTCGCTCATATTGGCCCATTCGGCGGCAAGGTACTCTTGAAATGACTGATGACTGAAAAGCAGAACTTCATCACCGACTGTTTTCTCAGCAATAAAGTTGGTTATGCCGTGCTTGGTCAAATCATCGACGTCAATATGCAGGTCAAGCTCAGCTATTTGTTTCCAACAAAATTCTAAAGGTATTTGTTGATGGTTAATTTCTTCGTCGATTAAGGCCTCGTAAGAAATTTTCTTTAACGCCTTCAAGATTTCTATCCGTTTATTCCTACTTATTGAGAGCTTATCATGCTTATATTTAATAAAAACATATTCTATTAACCGTTCATATAGATCCTTTCTGGTTGCGATATTCTCATCTTGTTTGTTGTGAATCAAAAAACGAAGCATATAGGCCAGCATTGGAATACCCAACATTTTTGAGTCACGGTTACAGATTTCATTGGCCCTCCTAAAGTGTTTTCCAAAATAAATTTTTTGAACATTTAAACTAAATGGCTTTAACCGCAAAAAACTAACGCTTTCATTATCCTCTGCTGAAATGACTGCGATTGGCCGTGATGCTATCAATATGCTGATCTTTGGGTTTAAATACCTGGCCATTCTTAGTAAATCATCAAGAATATTTCGATGTGCAGTACCAACTCCGGTAATTTGGTCCAAACCATCGATCAGGAGGATCGAGTTTTTTTTAACAGCTTCAATCCATAAGTTCGACGGTAAGGCATTTGAAGCATAAGTAACAACCGTCTTCTTTATGTGAGTTTCGAGCGACTTATCACTAATATCCTCCCAGTTTTCTATTTCAGAAGCATGAATGTATACCGGAATCTTTCCATTCTGCTTCAACAACTCTAGTTGCAGATGCCTGAGAAATGTCGTTTTCCCCGTTCCAACGTCTGATCTTAATATATAGGCTCCGGATAAATCACTATCATTCTCGATATTATATTGACGCCAAACACGGTCATGCTTTTCAAGCTGGGCATTTGGACCATCGTGACTTTGGCCACGCTCTTCCGGGTTAATACGCTCTATTTCGCCTATTTCAAGGTCCAAAGGCTGATAATATTTGGTATCTTCACCTCTTAACTTGTCTTTTAAATTCCAGGATGCCTCATGAGTTAGCTGTTTTTTAAATTGGCTTAAGAAGCTTCGTTGTAATTCTTTTTCTCGGGTTTCTTTTGCTTTGACTGTTAGCGATCTGCGATTATTTCTAGCAAGTTTTTCATCCAATTCTTTCTGTTTGGGATTTTCGATTTTAGTCAAACAATGCGAAGGTAAGAGGGTTCTAAATACCTCGTCTAATACCTTCTCGTCTGAAATAGTTTTGCCAGTCTCATCTTTGAAAAAAATATTTTCGATAGGGATATTTAACCACCAAACGAGATTCATGTTTGTGGTGTTGCCACCGTAACAGACCAGATGCCAAACCTGCGATGGCTCAAAGAAAACCTTATTAAGAAATCTAAGATGTTCTTTGCATTCTTGTTTGGCGTCTTCCTTTGTCTGTGCTTCAGCTGCCCATCTAGCCAGACGTTTAAGACTAGTGTAAATGGTAAAAGGAACAGCAGTTCTTTTTATTCCATTTTTGTCCTTGATGAGTTTTGCGATATGATCAGCATGTAGAAACCCTGCGTTATTAAAAGAAATTCCACGAATACTGTCATATTTAAGTTTTGCTGCCAGAAGAAAGATGAATTCACCAAAATGTTCCCTATCCTTAATACTGACATTATCTTTCCTATCTGAAGTAATGCAGACAGGTTTTTTCTTTTCGCCTTTCCAGCAGGTTTGAATAATCACCGAATCAAATGCTGGCCATGAATTTCTAAATATAGGAATTGTGAGGTAATACAGGCATTCGTCAAACACAAGTAAGCCTCTATTACGTTCCAGCTCTTTACTTACCAACGCGTCTTTTGAATACGATTGTTTTTGCACTGTTCTTGTCTTTCAATCAACATTATTAAAGAAATGTATATGAAACCTCCCAGCATGGCGGTTATCTTCAACAATCTCTAGGCCCTCTTTTCCAAGACTTGATAGCACATAATGTCTTTCGGCAAGCCTGAAGTATTCTCCGAAAGCAGTTTTATTTCTCAAATCCACAAATTTATAACTCATGCACAAATCACAAAAATTCTTGGCGGTTTCGGCTACTTCTCAAAAGTACCTAAGCTCGCCAGATTTGTCTGATTCATCGTACTCCTGCATCCCCTGAGCCAATCTTTGGCCAAAGGCTGTTGTCCCAAAAGACATGTGAAACAGATTGTCCTCCTGAGTGCAATTCATCCTATCTATTAAATCATTCACCACATACGAAAATTTCTGCTCAGCTTCTTCGTGTCCTTCGAGTGTAAGCTCAATAATTGCCTCGTCAATAGTCTTTTTCGACTCTTTCGTAATATTTCTTCTCGCCAATTTACCACAGAGTAGTAGTTGCATAACCTTTTATAAATCTTTTGGTTATATGCGGAGAGGCCGCTTGCTTCTGAGTGCTCAAAGAAATGCTCAAAATAAGCATGCTCAGGATTGATTGTAAGAATTGCTACCTAGAGGAAAATGACAAAAGAATAGTAAGGCAAAGACGAAACAATTTTTCCGAAAGGACCGAGCCATGACAAGTCCAAAAGATAGCCAGGACAATCAGACGCGAAAACCAGAGAGAAAAGCTCTGTTAGGAAGCCAAGGCAATCACAAAGAGCAACATTGTGGAGGATTTCCCCATGGCGATATTCAACCTTGTTCTTGAAGCCGCGGATAACCATTGGACTTTTCTGTATCGCAGGGCTGGGGCCAACGAAGCTCACGGGGTCGTGAATTGGCTCGTGAGACGAGAAGCCAGAATCCTTGAGGTCGCCCTTACCTATTGCCGATTGAAATCGCACCTCCGTCTTCAGGCAAACATTGCCGATCGAGTCGATAACGATTCGGTGATTGTCGCCGATTTACTCTTTCGCGCCTTGAGTCATTTTTCCTATGCCAAGCCAATCCCTGACACAGACGAAGGCAATTTGAGAGTGGAAGTAAACGTCCCCTTGCCCGGCCAGGACGGAGTGTGTCACATCGTGGGTGTTGCTTTCGAGCATTTCGCAGGATTGATCCATGATGAAGCACTATTGACTGCGGTAGACATCAATGGCTGGCGCCATCGCGGCTTGCCTGGCGATCTTTTCACCAATGACGGAAACTGAAAATCACGTACTGTTCGCATAGGTATATTAAAAAGAAAGGAGTTTGAAATGATCGTCCCAGACTACATGAAGAAGATACCCCTACGCTGCTCCCTTACTGGCCGGGCAAAGGTTCTTCCGCTTGAAGAAGCATATTCCATCTTCTGGAGCGTGAACTTCGCATGGGTGCGGCTTCGCGATTTCTTCAAGTCGGGTGGCCAGGGCAGGATCCCAAAGCAGGGCATTCTGGGCCGGATAGCTCCCGGCCTGGCCACCAAGTTCATCATCAAACTACTCACTCGGACTACGCTCGCCCTAACTATCGATGACGAGTGTCTCTTGGACGAGCACAACGACCCTCCTGTGGCGAATACGTTCAATGTGTGGGCATTCCGCTTTGGATCTTGTTTCGACGGTCCTTGGCCGCACAGGCATCTTCTCGTCCCTGATGAGGGCGGCATCCGCCGATCAGCCTATTGTATGCGGCCAGGCGAGACTTGGCTTCTCATCCTTGGCGTGGATGCAAAGAGTGGGTTCGATGACTCCGACGTTGACTGGAACGTCTTCCTGGAGCCTCCGGAACGACTTGAAGACTCAGCCGCATGAGAATGATCCTCTTCGCCCGTGACATTCCTATCTGCGGCAGCTGGCTCTTCGAAGAGGATTCAGGAGCGGCCACCCGACAGTCCACCGAGGCCTCATCAGCGAGGCGTTAGCCTGCGGCGAGACAAGGAGCATCCTGGCGCACCCCTGACGTAATCGCCAGTTTCACCTCGCGCGCGAAAATATACTTGGCGAAAGTACTCGCCCGAAAGGAGCGCCTGAATATGACATCCAACCCACAACCCAAACCAAACCAATCGCCAATATTCCCGCAGCCGTCACAACGAAAGTCACCTCTGGCTTACGTTCGAATTATTGGTGACCACGTAAAGGCAGCGATAGTTCTAATGTTCTGGGCAATCGTTGCAGCAGTCTCGATCGCCGTAACCGTCCTGGCCTTCAAGACTATCTACTGGGCGTCGCAACTCATTCTTCAATCCCTGGGAGTTAGATAGCCATGGCCCGCCAACAGTTCAACATTCCACCGGCCAAGCAGCAGATACAGACGGTCATTTATGGCAAGGACGGCAATCCGATCCTTACCGTCGGGATAGAGGAATTCGCGGTGCAGGAGCCGGATGGCTCGATATCAGTTCGAAAGGTCAGCCAGAACATCATCCTGGAGGACGGCCAGGCTTGGAACCCCTCGATGATGATGGGCAACAAACCGATTCTTGTGGGCGTATGCGAGATCTGCCGCAACCCATACTGGGGCTTTCCATTTCGAGAAAAGTCAAGCCACGGACTGGTAGCCCTTGGAAGGGCAACTCGTTGTGCCGGCCGGTGCGGCCGTTTGCTTTGCACACGACATCGTATTCGTTGTCGGGACCGGCGGTACCGGTGCAAGCCCTGCGCCCGGAGGTTTGCTCTCAAGAGATTCTTCCTGAAGCTATTCTTCACCTATGAGGAGCGATAGCGATGGGTAAGTTCTCCGCCCAACTATATCGCCTCATCGAGGAATACGCTCTTGCCGATCGACACCCGCAGTTCGCTCAGCTCAAGTTCGTGCTAGAGCAGGGCATGATCTCTGACAACATGGCCAAGGCATACCTTATCAGCGCGCAGGAGTCCGCCCAAAGGGCTGAAGACTACCCCAACTACCTGCACCGCCCCCCAACAGAGGAACAACTCAACAATGAGGGAAAGCCAGACATTGAAATCGGCAACCTCATTGAGGGCGAACAACAGCGCTTTGGCATTCGCCTGCGGAAAGGAAGTGTGCCTTGTATTCTCGCAGCAGGGACAAGGGGCGGAGGTAAATCCAATCTAATCAGGGCAATCATTCATCAAGTGGAGGCCCTAAATGTCCAGGAAGATCAGGAAGCGGATAAGCCAGATCGTAATTGACCGCAAGCAAGATTGCGGCGACCTTAAAAGGACACTCGGAGACGGGTGGCTACATTACTATTTGTACGCCGTTCTATTCGGTCTTCAGCCACCTGCCGGTATTGCATTGTACCAGTGGATACAGGCCATCTGCTATTGCTTCGCTGCACGAGCGGGTTTGTTAGCCAGTGCCGTGTCGTTATGTGTACTGATGCAATGGCTTGTTGGTGTGCTGAATGAAAATCGAAAAGCCGACGAACCGCTCCGGTTCCCGGACTTTAGCCTTATGTATGAGGCGGCCACCTTTGCCAGCTGGGATATTTGGGGCGCAAAAGGAGACTATGTTAAGTCGCTAATCCAGAAACTTCGAGCCGTCGCTTACGACTGTCCATTCTTTCGAACCTTCAATGGTCTCGATCTGGACAGGGACGTGATTTCCAAAGGGAAAAGCTGCGTGATAGAAATTCCAACCGTGTATCCCTCCTGGGTTCGTCTATTCATTGTCGATCTCATCATACTTCAGATCCTTTACAACCGTATTCATCGCCGAGCCAAGACCGACGATACCGAGGTGATCATATATCTGGATGAGGGTGATCAGGATTTGGGAGACTCTGCCTCAGACGCGACATTCTCGGATAATTTCTCGCCTCAGGCACAGCTTTTCCGATACGGGCGCGAATTCGGCATATCCTGCGTAGTTGGATTAGGTGTACTGGGACGTGTGTCTGAGTTCATCAGTAGTAGTTTCCAATATACATTTATGTTTAACGTGTCCGGGGGAGATCAGATTCTCCGTGCAAAAAGGGCTTTGCTCCTGCCGCCAAGAGCGGAAGAAATGCTCCCAGGCTTAAAGCCAGGCGAGTGCATATTCCGCGAAAGCCAAGGCGCATGGGCTCACCCGATGTGGTGCAAGATCGATTACGTCCCTCCCGATCGGGCAACATACCAGATCGAGTATGATTCGCATCCCTTTATTCCCTCAAAGAGCCTGGACGAACTGCCGCATGTCCAGGAAGCCCTCGACAAGCTCATTGTCGAACACAAGCAAGCCAAGATGCGACGGGGGAAGAGGGAGAAGGCCGACAAAGACCAGCTATCCGAACACGCCTATAAACTGATCCATGCAATCCCCGCGCATCCCTGGGCACCCGCGCAGGAATACTGGAAGGCAACCGGCGGAATTCCTTCTCCCAATATCCAGAACTCGGTGCGAAAGGAGTTGGCTGACCGGGGGCTTGCAGAATCTGAGTTGATCAGGCTGGGAAGCGCCAATGTACTGCTCTACCGGCCCACAGACGCCGGCTGGGCTTTCGTCAAGTGCAAGCCGCCTGTGCGAACTGGGAGAGGCTCGATCGCACACCAACACATCAGCCATTGGTGTTCGATGGTAGGCCAGCTGGAAGACCTGAAGACAACATGTGAATGGCTGATTCCTGGGACTAACTATCCTGGCGATTGCGCATGGCAGGTGGAAGAGCAGTTGTGGGATGTGCATGAAGTAATCATATCCGCCACTAATAATATTCTTCAACACCTCACCACGCTCGGCCAATCCTCCTATGTACGCAACATCATTATCGTGTGCACCCAGAAGAAAATCCTTCGACAGTTGCAGAAGCATCTCCTGCCTGAGCCGGTTGTGAAGGCGATAGGGGACCGACTTCGCTGGGAGCTGGCAGAAACATTTCTTCGGAGGCTCTGGCCATGAAATCTCGACAGTTAGTAGCCATCGTCATTATTGTCATCGTCACAGCTGCGTTTGTGAACTTCCTGCGGGAAGGTGCTGATCGGCCGCTTCCTCACGTCCTGCCCGGATGTGATGGTTTGCCCTTGAGCCCCATCCATTTTTTAGCGGGTGCAGTCCTTATCTTTCTCATTTTTTGGGGGCTTCGCAGACTCAATCGCTCAACAGACGAGACCAATGCCGAGGACATCGAACCATACGATAACCAATACGAGGATGACTCGGAAGACAACGAAAACGAGGAGGCCTGATGGTCATCACCAGCGCAGCCGTCCGTTCGCTGGAAATCATCACACTGGCAGCCACCTGACATTCTGATTCTAGATGGCTGTGCAATACTGGGGATTATAGGAAGCAAGGAATATGAGACCGCCTACCAACAACCAATTTCAGCGGCATTGGCCGCCTGTGCCGCCGCAGTGGCAGGTGCCTCAACGGCCGCGACCTCGCAGGAAGCAGTTCCGCTGGTGGCTCATCTGGCTTCCACTGGTGCTGGCCGCGTTGGTCTGGGCCTACAACAGCATTGAGATCGGGTTCTCGTGGGATGGGCTGCTCAACAAATGGAGGATCCATAATAAAGTGCGTTTTACCTCCTTGGCCGTGCTTGGGGTACTGGCCTGTTGTGTGTGTGCCATAGTGCGAGTCCTTCGCAGCAAGAAGGGGGAGGAATAGCATGACTGTTACGCGAACAGTCTTCAGCACCGATCCGGGACCGCGGGACAGTCTGGAAGATACGGTTCGGGCAATTGAACTTGCTATTCAGGCCAGTCGTAAGTGGGAGCTGTCTGCTCATCTTGTTTGCGATGGCGTGGGCGGTCACTCGTACGGTGAGGTGGCAAGTGCGCTGGGAGCGGAATGCTTCCTTGGCCATCTCGCGGGTAAGCTGGTCGGTGGCATGCTGTGGGACAATTGGACTTCACCATCGCCCGATAGCATCCTGGACCTTCTCATCGAATCCCTCGCCTTCGCCAACCGGACCATTCTGCAAGAGGCGGACAAGCAACCCCCACTGAAGGGAATGGCCACAACCGCGGTCTGCGCCGTCATTCTTGACGGCATGCTCTACGTGGCTTGGGCCGGCGATTCGCGCTGTTACCTCCACAGCAGGGGAACGATCAAGCAACTCACCCACGACCACAGCGAGATTCAGAAACTCATTGACGCTGGCCTGATCAACGAACGAGAGGCCAAGAACCATCCCCTTGGTCATACGATCACACAATTCCTAGGCAGACCTCACGGCTTTGCCTGTGATACCAAGGTGGCTCGACTCACCCCCGGTGATGTTGTCCTGCTCTGTTCTGACGGCCTGACAGACGTCGTTGGCAAGGCGCAGATCGCTGATTTCATCCGTGCCTGTCGAAGCGGGTGTTTCGCGTTCGATGAGCTTCCCAAGCAACTTATCTACCAGGCCCTGGAAGCAGGGACAACAGACAATGTGACGGTCCTGTGCTGTGAATATCAACCGGAATGCCAAACCTTCGGCAAGACGTTGACGGGCGAATATCCCGTTGTCGCTGCCAGCGCCGTCCGAAACCTCATCAAGGAGACCCCCTATGACTGAAACACGAGACAACCTGTTTGCTCGCAGCGAGGAACCATCTCAGATTCAAGCTGCAGCAGAAGCCCAGCTCTGCCAAGCGTGCACTGTCGCCATGGCCGCCGGCGCGTCGTTCTGTCCGCAGTGCGGTGGTGATCTGCGAAAGAATGAAAGCAAGGCACCCGCCATCCAAGCTGCTTCTCCCGCTGGAATCCCGGCGGACCCCGGACCTACCCCGCCCACTCCGATAAAGGAACTCGTCAAGGCTGTCGTGGAATCGCAACCATCGACAGAGACTACTCCCTCTGAAAAAACTGTCGATGAGTCCGAGCCCGCGAAATGCAACTGTGGGAAGACGCTCCCTCAGGATGCCCGGTATTGTCCGAACTGCGGAGTCCAGGTGGGGCAGAAGACCCCAAGATACGGCCTGCGCCATCTGTCCGGCGCCAACGGTGGCCAGTTTGTCGCGATCGGCGATGAAGAGCTCACTATCGGCACATCCGACGACTGCAATCTGGTCATTGCCAACGACGAATACGTTTCGCGTCGCCATGCACGGATCTTCCGAGCAGATGGCATGCTCTTCCTGGAAGACCTGAACAGTTCCAACGGCACCTTCCTGAGGCCGCGAAGGGCCATCATCCTCGATGCAGGCGATGAGATTATGATCGGGACCAGCGTATTTCGACTGGAGGAGGCAAACGGAGCTTTCTGACGCTTGGGAATCGGACCAATGGACAAATTGCTGCAAATAGGCGATCTAATTGACGGTCGGTACGAAGTCGATGACCTGGTCAACCAGGGCGGCCAGGCCCTGCTGGCCAAGGCTGTGGACCAGCAGACGGGACGAGATGTCGCGGTAAAGCAGCTGACAGTAGCCCAGAACGCCAAGAACTATGATGAGGAAGTCAAGCGGTTTGAGAGATCGGGCAGAACACGCATAGGCCACCGTAGGGTTGTTGACCCCACCGACTTCATACAAGACATCCCCGAGTACTACCTGATCATGCCCTGGATACCCGGAGGCGATCTTCAGGGGCTCTTGGATGCCAGCGGCGGAAAGCTCCCTGCAGATCAGGCGGTCACTATCGCCGTAGGAATTGCCGAGGGCCTGCAGGGAATTCACCTGCAGGGGCTTGTTCACAGGGATATCAAGCCGGCCAACATCCTGATGCATCCCCAGGAAGGACCTCTCATCACGGATCTTGGCATCTGTCACAACATCAACGAACAAACCATAACGAACGGCCAAAGTGTGCTCGGGTCGCTCTTTTATATGCCCCCGGAACAGGCCAATGACCCGAGGAACGTTGACCATCGTTCTGATCTCTACTCCCTGGGTGCGGTGCTCTACCACACTCTCACCGGCTCGCCGCCGGTCAGGGGCACAAGTGCAGGGTCCATTGTGCAGGCCATACTTCAGGATATTCCACAGTCCCCAAGCCAGATCAGTGCCTCGATTCCCATACACATCGACCAAGCCTGCATGAAACTCCTCGCCAAGAACCCGGACATGCGGTTCCAGACGGGCGACCAGTTCATCCAGGCAATCCGGGGGCAGGGACAACTGATCACAGGAGCCGGCCAGGTGGATTTCTGCAACTCCTGCGGCACGCAGATTCGCCCTGGATCGAGGTTCTGCAGCAACTGTGGTGCGCAGCTTGGTGTTTCGCAGATTCAGACCACCCGTTGCCTGGCCTGTGGAGGTGCTGTCGGTGATTCCGCCGCCTGTCTAAACTGCCTCCGGCCCTTCAGCCATGCCGATCACCGCTTGGTATTTGCTGCGGGTTCATTGGCAGGTTGTATCTTCCGCATACCCGAGGGCATCTACATCATCGGCCGCAATGAACTGTCACCGAGGGACTATCACATCTCACGAAAGCATCTATCAGTAGCCTGCATGAACGGTACGGTTTTCATTCAGGACGCCGGCAGTGCCAACAACACCTACGTAGGTCAGCAGGTCGCGAATGTCGCAATCCCGCTGGGATCCGGCCAGCAGATATGTCTCGCCGGAAACACGGCAACCTATACCTCGAACTAACGAAAGGATGAAAGAGCCATGAACCAGAACTGCCCACAATGCAATGCACCAAACCCCGCATCGGCGCGCTTCTGTCAGTCTTGCGGGGCTACTCTGGCCGCCACAATGGTCCAGGGACGTACCGTTATAGCCGCCGGCCCTGCTCCTATTTCGCCGGCTGCCCAAACCCCGGTACCGATGTCGCAAGACCAGGTGAACACGATCATTCAGCGGGCCCAGCAGGCCTTCGGCAGCAACCCCATCGTTATCCCCTCGCAGATGAACACGACGACAATGAATCAGCGGGAACATACTGTGTTCGTCAACGACATTTCCGGCAGCATGTCCGAATCTTATGACGGTGGCATGTCCAAGCTGGATGCGTCTAAGCGGGCCAGTGTTACCATGGTGCTGAACAAGGCCCAAATCGATGCCAATGACGAGATCGGATTGGTCAGTTTCAACCACCATGCGCAGCGCCTGCTGAGTCTCTGTCCGATCCACTCGCACAAACCCCAGATCATCCAGGCGATCCAGTCACTCATGATCGACGGCGGAACGGACATCAACGAAGGCCTTAAGGCGGCTCGGGATACATTCGATTGGATACGCAGTAATGTGGTCCGACGGATAGTACTGCTCACGGATGGCCACGGCGGACATCCCATTCGCACTGCAGAAGATCTCAAGTCCCAGGGCGTTGTTATCGACGTGATCGGTGTCGGGGACTGTCCCTTGAACGTGGATGAAAAACTTCTAAAGAAGGTCGCATCCATCATAGAAAGTGAGGTTCGCTATCGCTTCATCAAGGACCAGCATACCCTCGTCGCACACTACACCCAACTGGCCAATAAGACCGCGACCAGCGCCTAAGGACCAGAAATGATCATCTACACCACCAACATCTTGGCCTTGCCGCTTATTCTGCTGGTCTGGGCCATCGACTTGTACCTGCTGCTGGCGGGTATCAGGCTACTCCTCAGCAGGATCCGTTCCAGCCGGACCCATAGCTTCTGCCTCGTCATTCGGAGGTTCACTGATCCTTTGCCTTGCGCGGTCCGACAGTGGTTGTCGACCCGGCAGACCAAGCCGGTACCGAATTGGCTGCCATGGCTTATCGTGGGCGCTGGGGCAGTCCTTATCCGTCACATACTGATCCTCATCATGTTCAGAACCCATTAACATCTAATACAAGGAGCAATATCATCATGACACAGCAACAAGGCAATCAACCGGTAAAAGAGTTCCGCGCCGGCGGCATCCGGGCCGCCATCTGGAGAAACGAGGTCCAACAGGACGAAAGGACCGTCGTAAGATTCTCGACAAAGATCGAGAAACGCTACCGCAACAAGCAGACCGACGAATGGCAGTCAACCGATCAGTACTTCCCCGAGGATCTGCCGAAGTTGGCACTCGTGGCCACAAAGGCCTTCGAGTTCGTTTCCCTGAAGGAAAGCGAAGAGAACTCCGACGTTCCCACTGTGGCGAGGTGAGTTCACAAGCTTTGTGTGCTATAGTATGTACGGCTCCGGTCGGGTCACAGCATTGACGGCCTCCCCCCATCCGTCTTGGTGCTGCCGGCCGGGGCCTTTCGTCCACAAGATCTCAGATTCGATGTCTGGAAAGGTGGCCTTTGCCGTCCTGCCCGTTGGATCTGACGAGTTCTCACCCTCACTCCAGCAAGGTCGGCAGCTCGATTCGACGCACTTCATCGAGTTGCGCCAGGTCGACCAGCTTGCTCCCTTCAATCGTACCAAGAACCATCTTGACGGCCCCAGAATCGAGTATCTTCGTAAAGCCCATCCCCTTCAAGGCGTCGAACGTCTTATCACTCATGTCGGTCAGGTACACAGCCACCTCAATCTTGCCGTTTCTGACCGTAACACGGCCTTTGGAGTAGTTGCCGTCCTTGTCGAGCTTGGCTTCCAGGTGCTGAAGTTCCTCGGCCAGCTTCAACTCAGCGATCTTGACCTTCTTTTCATTCTCGGTAAGTTTCGTGTCCCCGCGGATTTCCTTGATTCTGCCCTTCAGATTCTGACGCATGACCCTCGCCGCATCGATATCGGATGCCTCGAGCGCCATAGCTCCTCTAGCGGGACCAGCTACAGGCCGTGCCAGAGATAATTTCATTGGTAGCCCAGCCATCACACCCCTGCGGCCTGCAGCGCGGAATCGACGACTCCCCTCACCAAAGACGCCCTCGTAGCTGACACCCTCCGGCATCTCCACCGGCACGGCAACAGTGCGAGGCTGTCCGCCGATCGTCACGACCTTTTCCTCGACAGCCACAAAGCTGGTGTATTGTGTCATGAGACGGAAGTTCATTCCCAACCCAACGATCTTCTCCTTAATGCCTGGGTCGGGTTTACCGGCCTGCGCATTAGCCAGATCCTGGTTCATCAGGTGCTCGACCTTGGATCGTGCCCAGACACTTGGCATGGCAGAACTTCCCTGCTGGCGCGCCGGCAGTGCTACGGTTATCTTCCGCTCAAACTTGCCCGCTCCGGTATTGCCGCGAAGGAAAATCGTGCCAGTCCGGTCATTATCGGTGGGTGTGTATCTGCCGGTAATGACAACAGGCTTCACATCGAAGAGATCCATGATGTGGTGCGGATATATCTCCTCGATCCCAGCTGTCTTGCCCAGTTCACCCCAGTCGAGCGAGATATCGGTCAAGACAGGGCTGTTGATCCGATCGTAGAACCGGCCAGCGGCCGCACTGGCACCGTTTTGGCTGTATACATACTCTACCTCACCACGGCCAGCCCGAGCCATGTTGTCCAGGAGGTAGCGATTGACGCCTGTGCCGATACCAAAGCTGAAAACACGAGTCGTGTTAATGTTCTTCTGGATAGCGCCAATGATGGCCATGTCGTTGCCGACATAACCATCTGTCATAAAGCACACCAGGCGCACTCGCTCGGGATCACGCTCGCCGCCCAAGGCCGCATTTATCGCCTTCATCATCTCCGTGCCACCGGCGCCCTTTAGGTCCTTAAGAAACTCCAAGGCTCGTTTGCGGTTCTCCTCGGTATTGGGCATCGATTCGTCCCACAGCATGCTTGTATGACCTGCGAACGTGATAAGGTTGAACGTGTCATTCTGGCGCAGTTCTTTGACACATCGCCGCATGACCGCCTTGGCCGTTTCAATCGGAAAGCCTCTCATTGAGCCACTGGAATCGATTACAAAGATGAGCTCTCGCGGGCGAATATCCTTCTGCTGGACTTTCTTGGGCGGTTGAAGGAACATCGCAAAGAAACCGCCCCGCTTATCGACGCAAGTCAGCAGCGTGTCTGTAATCTCATCCGTGACCGTAGAGTATTCCAGGACAAAGTCCTTGTTGGGGATCACGCTTTCCTTGGCAAGCTCAACCATGACCTTGGTATGCTCCTGGTCTTGCCAACTGGTCACAATCTTGTGCTGGCGAAAGTTGAGCTTCTTGATCTCAAGCCCGGCATCGATCGCAACCGAGATCGAGATATCATGACCTGCGCGTGTGCCCTTTGGCGTCACGGGCGGGGTAATCCTCGATGCGTCCGGTACTTGATCCGTATCGGGAGCCCAGCCGGTGCCTTGCTTCCCGGTTGGCGCCCCCGGGATATACCTCGGGCCAACGACCATCGGAAAGGCAAAATTGTAGACACCGTCCTCGTACTTGAGCAATTCGACATAGCTGATGGTGATGGTGACACTCTTGCCTGGCTCGATGTTGGCCACAGCCTGTGTGAAGATGTTCGGCCGCTCCTGGTCCAGCAGGCTTGCGACGTGGCCGGCAGCCTTGGCCTGTTCGTAAATCCGACGGGCCTCTTCGCGGGATTTGATCAGGCCGCGAATAACCCGATCCCCGACCTTCATCGTCATATCATCCACAGCTGCTGTTGCTGCCAGTGGAAAGACGTAGACCGCCTCGATCTTGTCTGGAAAGGGGTTCTCGAACTCCTGTGTTACCGTCACGCGTGCGAGAAAACCTGCTATATCGGCCTTGACATCCGTGTGTTTGAGTGGGCAATTGCCCAAGGGTTTGCCGTCATCACCAATAACCTGCAGCGCACCTTCGGTGATTTTCTGCTGTTTCTGCGCTGTATCGGCAACTGCTTGCCCCATCAACAACACCCAAACGGCCATGCCTATTGTCAACGTTCTCGTAAACCGTGCCATTGTCATTTCTCCTTCCACTAGCTGTTGTGGCTCTGAGTCTATCTGGCCTGTTGGACGCACAACAAGCCTCTTGGGTTCCCAAAAAACTTCACGAAACCAAGCCTTGCTAGAAATGCATCCGGCCGGGGCACTTGTTTCAGGCGGTATTCCGACTGAACGCGGTAGGACAACCCCGACAGCCTCGGCAATCGTCAGATTCCCTGTTCCACCAGATACGGAATAATGTCCTCGACGGTGACAAGAGGTCTCAGGATATCCTCTGCCGGCGTTGGTGGCCCATTTCCCTCGAACCAGTCAACAGGGCCAAACCTTCCAGGCTTGCCAGTGCCTGCAATCATCTCGCTGTCGGCATCCCCACAGCTGAAATGCCAGAACTCAAATGGATAGGGAACAAAACCCTCCCTGGCGAATAGCTCGCGCACGCAATGCCGATTTCGCTGCACCTCCGAGGAGACGAACGGAGAGGCCATTGGGGTCAGATGGGACAACTGCGGATACGTCCCGCCCAAATCCAGCATCGAGCCATCCCGACGCAAAACAGTGATGTCCACGGCACTACCTGACGTATGGTTGGCGAACTTCAATGTCGTGGCGGTCCAAACGGCAAGGCGACGGTGAACCAATTCCGCTGTCGGCACCCCACCGTCCAACTCCCAGATGACCTTCTCCAGGACAGAACGGATGACATATTCCGAACAAGCTCCGCGAGTCTGGGTTTCGGGGGATCGATAGGCATCTTCAATTCGTAGCACACAGCCGTGTTTCAGGAACGATTCCGCGACCCGCAGTAACTTTCCAACGAGCGATTCGCGAACAGAGAAGACGCGGTCGAACATCCCCAGCTTCTTACCGGAGGCGAAGACGATCTCCACCTTGGCCTCCTGGGCCCGTTTGCACAGGCAGCCAAGTGGTTCGCCACATTCCTGGATGGGGTAGGCAAGCAGCTCCTGCATGAAGCCATAAGCAGCCTCCATCTGTTCAGTCCAGTATGTTCTGGGATCCAAACTCATGAGGTCGTCTCCACCGGATCGTTTGGAGGAAGTCTATCCGAATCGGCAACAACAGCACAGGCCTTTCGAGTACTTGGTTTCCGGGCAGCACTCATGCCGCAACGGCTTGGTGCTCGGGTTGTTCACCCACCAATATCTCCCCGATGATCTCGCTGGCAGTCTGCTGAATCCGCTCCAGTGATCCGATCAGCGTATCTCTCTTGCCATCGTACAGCTGAATGTAATCACTCGCCGAGTCGTTCGCATCCAGGCCAATTGCCTGGCAAACAACGAACGCCACAGCCTCAGCTTCAGTCTCTCTTACGGTCTTGCTCTCCGGTGAATCTCCACCTTGATGTAGTATTTCATGTGCCAGTTCATGGGCCATCGTCGAAAACTCCTCAGCTGGCTTCATGTCCTTCCGGAGAACGATCCTGCCTCTTGCCGACAGCCCCTGGGCTGTACCAATGGCGTTGGAATACTCCAGCTTTATACCTCTACTGCTTATTAGATCTCTCAATCGTTCGGTTTGTTCGCCTGGATCTCCGTTGACCTTTGCGAATTCTACCAGTGGCTTCCCATCGGTCTGACTGACATCGAAGATGCAGGTTGATCTGAACGATACGACCTTTTCATCCTCGTCTTCGTTTTTCGTCCGCCACACAATCGGAGCCAGAATTCGAATCGCTTTCTCGCCTTTCCTAACCTGTCGCCCCAGCTTCTTCCAGGTGTGAAATCCTGCAACCCGTTTTGCATCCGGCTTCTGGAGATGAATGAGCAACTGGTTCCCGAAACTATACCGATGAAATCGTCCCATCACCGCCAGATACGCCTTGAGATGCTCGCTCTTGCCTGCTTCAACAGCAGCAACAAGTTCATCCACAGCCTGTGAGGCCATTTTCCTGATTTGGTTTTCTTTCGTTCTGATCACCCCGTTGTGCCGTTGCCGGCCCAGAACTCATCCGCCACGAACTCCCAGCAGGCGTGATCACCGTACTCCGTAGCACAATGTCCGAAGAACCGGCAGTACCCACAAAAGCTGTTGATGCCTGCAACATCCTCTGAATTAGTCTCCATTCTTATTACCTCCGTAACTTGCCTCATCTGGCCAAGTTCAGTTCATACACTGACTGAGCTTGGCCGTTTTCCCTGGAGCATCCCCCTGAAATCGACACACACACCATAAATCACCGCACCGTCAGTCCAGCCACATCAGAAGTCTCCGCCCATCAGTTTAAATATAGACATACGGAAACACACAAACAGAGATGCCCTCTTGCTAATTCAGCAAGGTACGAAATATGCGAGCAAGATGCGTCGCGACTCCGGGTGTTTCATCTGCGATAGGTGTCTGTACGACTCGTGTGGATGAGGAACCCATGGCCGAAAAACATATAAACCCGCGAGGCCTACCTCGAATGACAAGAAACCAGAGAAGACTATGAAAATTCATCATACAACATTGCAGAGCGGTATCAGCCGGACACCGGAATTTGAAAAGAAGAAACTGGCCACCCATGCGGTGAATGTTGGTACGAAATGCGGCCACGGGTGCCTTTACTGTAGCACCGGTGCCATGCTGCGGATGCACAGATCATTCAAGAAGGCCGGTGAGAATCCATTCGGATTCGGATATGCGATTATCGATTTGAACACACCGGAGCGCGTCGCCTATGATTCCGAACGCATCAAAAATCGTGGCCTGGTGCAGCTTTGCACGACTGTCGACGCGTGGGCTCCGGAAGCCCAGAAACACAGCCTTGGCAGAAGATGCCTGGAGGCTATTCTTTCCCAACCAGGCTGGTCGGTGAGAATTCTCACGAAAAACGCAACCGTAAGGCGTGATTTTGACCTGATCGAGAAACACCGCGGCCGAGTCCTCGTCGGCTTGAGCATTACAGCAACTCCTGAAAGCGGCGATGTCATAGAGATCATCGAGCCAAACGCTTCGTCCATCCCCGAACGTATGGCCACAATGGTCGAAGCCGCGGCACGAGGCCTTAGAACCTACGCTATGCTCTGCCCGCTCCTACCGGGTATCGCCGCCTCGCCCGATCAGATTGAAAGGCTTGTTAAATTCGCCGTCGACTGCAAGGTCGAGGAAATCTTCGTCGAGCCGGTCAATCCCCGAGGCGGGGGTCTGAAAAACTGCCAGGAAGCTCTTGAGCTTTGGGGGTATGAGAGAGAAGCCAAGGCCTTCGAACACATTCGGTGTCGAAAGAACTGGTCGCGTTACGTTGTCGACCTAATCGCCAACGTCCAGCACAGTGTTCACCGGTTCTCAGATATCACGAAGTTGCGTTTCTTACTGTACCCCTCCAATCTGCTTCCGGAGGACAAGGTGAAGATCCAAAAGAATGATGCGGGCGTAATCTGGCTGTAAACTACACAAGAACATCTTTGTGGGTGTGCTGACTAACCCGAAGGACCTCCGGGTTTCAACCCCGACGAGCGTGATCGCTTTCCGAGTCATGAATCCCGGCGAAAAGGCGGTGCTCTGGCAATGCCTTCGAATTCTCAATCCAGCGGATGCCATCCGTGTTGCAGAGCCTATGTTTGAGGGCCTTCGAAACTCATAAGAAGATACGTTTAAGCTGCTCGTGGTCTTTTGCTAAGTCTTGCGCAGCCCCTGCGTACTCAATCTTCCCGAGCCTCAATGCGTAGACCCGATCACTCAGGTCTAGTATGGCGCGAACCTTCTGCTCTACGATGAGGAGGGATATGTCGTGCTCCCTGCTAATTCGTGTTACCATCTTGAATACGTCATTGAGCAAGCCAGGAGCCAGACCGAGGGAAGGTTCGTCCAAAAGCAACACCTTGGGCCTTGGCATGAGTGCCCTAGCCAAGGCCAGCATCTGCTGTTCGCCCCCGCTAAGCATTCCGGCCTCCTGTCGCAATCGATCTTTGAGTTTAGGGAAGATCGACAAAATATCATCGATTCGAGCTTGAATCTCACGTTTCTGCAGGCGAAATCCTCCGATCTGCAAGTTCTCCTTGACCGTCAACCCGTGAAAGACGCGGTTGCCCTGAGGACAGAAGGTCAGTCCCCGAGATACGTTCTGAGCAGGTGTGAAGCCTGTGATGCGTTTGCCATCAAGAACAATATCGCCTTTCCAGGCTGGAAGTAGGCCACAGGTAGCCTTGAGCACGGTCGACTTGCCCGCACCATTCGGTCCAATGATCGCGACAATCTCCCCTTGATCAATTTCCATGGAAACGTCAAAAAGTACCTGCTTCTTCCCGTATCCAGTCTCGACATGTTTGATCTCAAGCAGCACGAATTCCATCACTCCATATACGCTTCAATGACTCGGGGATCATTACGGACCTCGTCAGCCGTTCCTTCGCAGACTTTCTTGCCCGCATCCATGAAGATTACTCGGCTACAAACGTTTCGTATCGCTTCCATATCATGCTCGATGATGATCGCCGACTTTCCTTGTTGAGGCAGCCCTTTAATGATCGCCAGTATCTTCTCTCGCATCTTGGGGGCAATCCCCGCGATGGGTTCATCCAACAGCAGCAGCTTGGCATCGGCAGCCAGACACATCACGATGCTCAGCAGCTTCTGCTGTCCGTATGACAGGGCCTCAGCCGGGTCACTCGTCTTATCAGCCAGTCCGACCTCCTCAAGAAGTGCTTTCGCTTTCTGGCGGTTATGGGCCTCCACAGCCGCACATCTCCGCCTTCGAAAGAAGACATTCAGCGGCCGCTCGCCCGGCTGCTCCTTGAATGCCAACATTATGTTATCGAGCACACTGACCTGACGGATCAGACGAAGCTTCTGAAACGTTCTGGCAATTCCGAGAACCACAAGTCTGTGCGCAGGCGTCCTGAGCAGATCTTGTTCTTGGAAGGTTACCTTGCCATTTTCGGCCGGTAGGAAGCCCGATAGTACGTTAAACAAGGTCGTCTTGCCGGCACCGTTAGGACCAATCAAGCCAAGAATTTCATTGGAACCGACCGCGCAGGAGAATCTATCCAGAGCTTGAACGCCGTCGAAGCTCCTTGAAAGATCATTCGCTTGTAGCAGGCTCTCCGTCACGATTCCGAAGCGCTCCTCTGAAAAGAGTACTCGCC
>SDBT01005643.1_pt1 | contig 20932 bp, 21 predicted proteins | sample 2277101 | NCBI WGS metagenome assembly SDBT01 (sample SAMN10404973, study PRJNA504765) | marine sediment metagenome | isolation source: marine sediment core GS10_PC15, 103 cmbsf | place: Arctic Ocean: Southern Knipovich Ridge | collected 2010
TCAAGTGATGTTTTTTCGGTTGCCGCTGGAATCAGTCGGCAGGCGACATGAGATATGGAATATAAGCCGGACATAACTGAGTTTCCCGAAGGGACCGAAAAAAACGGTCAGCTTGGATATACCTTTCTGGAATTACTTGCAGTTATGGCGCTGGCAGTTATCCTGGTGCTTGCGACGCAGGGAATGATGCGGAACCACAAGCGTTTCGCGATTGAAGAAACCTGCGTGCAGCGGCTCAATGAGATTGCCAGGCTGGAGAACATATACAGGTATTCCAACGACCCGACGGTAAATCCTGAGGGCACTTACGGATCCTTTTTCGAGCTTCAGAATGCAGGATTGATACCGGATCTGTTCGAGGAAGACGACGAAAAGCGTCATACTGTCAATGCGTACGTACCTCATTACATACTTCAGATTCAGAGAAACCACGATGACGATGAAAGCGAACCGGACGCGTATAACTTCTTTGTGGTAGCGACACCGACCAGGAACAACCTCGGCCTGAAAACCTTCTATATGCAGGAGGACGGCGAGGTATACTGGTGGTGGAAAATGAGACCGCTGGAGTATCAACTGCGATAGGTTCAATGGACAAGACAATGCTGAGGCTGAAAAGAACAAACGGATCGGAGCGGGGATACACACTGATGGAAGTGACGATAGTCGCCGCCATAGTGGGGATACTCGTGACGATCGGCACGGTGCAGTACCTCGAGGTCAAACGTCGGGCCAAGGAAAACTACTGTGCCCAGAGACTTTCGCAACTGGCCACCTGGGAACGCTTGTATTTCAGGGATTACGGAGAATACGCTGAATATGATGATCTCCGGATGGAGGGCTATATCGACTGGGATATGGTCGAGGAGGATGACGACCTTCTTCACTATAACCGTCCGGTTTATATCCAGGAATACACGCTGGAATTCATTTTGAATGAAGAAGACGGCGGATTTGAGATCATCGCCGAGCATGTGCTGAAAGACCAGCCATATTTATGGTATCCGAGATGGGTACCGCTCGGCGGAATCAATGAACTGAGGGGTATGAAGGTCAATGAGGACGGGGTTGTAATGTGGCTGAATACGGGACGGCCGGTAATTTAGGTATGTTGATGGTTATTTATGCCGGGAGTCCGATAAAAGATATGAAAGAGCTAGAGCGACAGAAGGGTTGGACGCTGATCGAGATACTCACGGTATGTATCCTGATCACATTAATTGCGGCGTTCGCTATTCCTTCTTATATGAATGCCCGCCGGGTAGTCTATGAGGACAATGCGATATCCCGGCTCCAGAGGATCGCTCTTGCGGAGAGCCGTTATTACACTGAGTACAACAGGTATGGAGATTTCATGGAACTCGCCGACGCGAATTACCTTCCGAGGGGCTACTCGACGAGGTTCGATTTTGCCAGTCCGGTTACGGGTGCAAGCATTCTGCCTTTTATCGACAGGTACTCGCTGGCGTTTAGGGTACCGAACAGTGCGAACTCGCTGTATTATTACGTAACGGCGGTTCCTGTCGGTAACAACCAGATGGGATTGCGGACGTTCAATATCAATATGTTCGTCACCGGCGCTGAAAATCCCGACAGGCCGGAGTCGATTCCTCCGGTCCGATACGGAACCAGTGTGGACGGTGAGCCAGTTACTCTCTATTGAAGAAAAGAGAGAAAAAACTTATGGTTAGCGTGAAAAGGATATGACGGGTACTGCTGAAAAAACCGGAACACCTCAGGTGATCGGCAGGTCAGAGGGCCGCGGATACACTATGCTGGAGATAATGCTGGCAGTCGGTCTGATAGGACTGCTGGCAGTAATGGCGATTCCGAACCTCCAGCATGCCCGTGGAAACGCACTGGAAACGGGTGCGATACAGGGTCTGAAGCAACTGGCCGAGGCGGAGGAAATATATTACATGGAATTCCGAAGCTACACCTCCGGACACGACCAGTGGCACGATTTAAGGCTGGTGGATGCGATCGACGCGAAGGCGTACAACCGGAATGCGGGACGCCGGGGGTATTTCATCAAGGGTTACTCGATCCAGATGATCAACCTTGGAGAGTATCCCCAGAATTACTCGATCGTCGCATGGCCTATCGAGAGGGGCATGGACCTGAAGACGTTTTTCATCATCGGAGACGGAGTAGTACGTGATATAACGACCAAGCAGTCGATCACGATTTACTGATCGGGCCGGTGGAACTGAAAACGACGTAAGGACGCAGACATGAATGCTGAACGAGTGATAAAACGGAAAAAAGAGCGAGGATTTACGCTGCTGGAGGTCCTTACGGTAGTCGGGATCATAGCCATATTAGCCGTGCTGGCAATACCGGCGACGCGGAAAGTCGAGAAGAACGTGCTCGAAACCGGAGCCGTGAAGGGTCTGAAAGTAATCGATGAAGCGTTCCAGATGTACTACCGTGAACTGGGCTATTATCCGGTGCATACATCGGAGCCCAGCAGGCTGTTCTTCCGTGAGATCGATCGTTTTCTGCCCGATGCGTACTACATCAGTCACGCGGAAAATCAGTTTATACGCGGCTACCGGTTGTTCGCGTGGGCGATTCCACCGCAGGAAGAGCCTGAGGACGACACTGGCTACGGCTGGGGCGGCTGGGGCGGATTCGGGACTCCCGACGACGAGCGATGGGGGAGCCATAATTACATACTCATGGCAATACCGATTCGGGATAATACAGGACTCAGTACTTTTTACCTGGATCCCGGTGGAGTAATAACAAAGGACGATCGCCTTACACCTTATTGATGAAGGACGAGGCGGACGGATCAGCAGGATATACGATCTCGGAGCGAGATGATGCAAGATAAGAACGTAACAACCGAACCGGTCGAAGGGTCGGCGGAGAACGAGGAAGGACGGGGTTTTACCCTGCTGGAGATCCTCCTTGTGGTTTCAATAATCACCGTCCTGGTCGGGATGGCGATACCCCAGTTAAGCGGGGTGAAGCGAAGCGCCTACGAGACCGGCGCGCTGAAGGCAATGAATGCGCTTGGATCGGCCGAGGTCGCATACAGGAATGTATACAGGCACTTTACTGATTTCGAGGGCCTGAGGCAGCGGGAATTTGTCAACAGCCACTGGAGAAAATACGGCACTACCGATCGCGAGCGTCTGGCCAAGCATTACTCGATCGACTTCTTCCCTCGAGACACGTTCAAGGATCGTACCTACGGGTTCGCGTACATTGCATATCCCGATCCGGGCAACTCGTTGAATCTGCATACATTCAGGATATTTGAGGACGGCACGATCGAGCAGTCGCGCAACGGAATCCACTGGGTTCCGCGATAGGCTTGAAGAGATACAACAACGAATGGCGGGAAACAGGTGGCCATTATGGCTGAGAGTGAAAGAAAAAGCGTGGAGAAGAAACGGGAAACCGGTTTCACACTGGCGGAAGTACTGACGGTGGCGCTGATAATAGCAATCATCAGCACATTTGCGTTTACATCGTTCAGAAAGGCGCGCCAGCGTGCGATTGAAACCCAGGGGATGCACCAGATGAAGTCCCTTGCATCGGCAATGGAAGCTCATTACAACGACATCGGGACCTACCCGCTGAGTTTCGACGGGCTTCAGCCGACGTATATCAATGCCGGTTACGTATTCTCGGACTCTCCGATGAAAGAACGCTCCGTAGCGTTCATACAGGGATTCACCTGTTTCTGGACGGTAAATCCGAATAATCCGCAGAGGTACTCCATACGAGCGAAGGGAATTTACAGGCATCGGTATGAGATCAGCGACTGGCTCGAGTTGCGAGTAACCGATCGTGGAGTGGTCGAGGGACGGCGGTACTCGACCGGAGTAACACAATGGAGACCGATATAACCAGTAAAGGCAGAACGACAATTTTAAAAAATAAGGGCGGAAAGACCATGGCTGGGTCTGGTAGGACAAAAATGAACCGGAATCCGGAAAAAACAAAGCGCAAGGATGAAACAGGATTCACGCTGATCGAGATGGTCCTGGTGGCCACTCTGATCGCGGTACTGTCAACCCTTGCAGTGGCGAGTCTGTCGCAGGCGCGGTACAAAACGATGGAAACCGGGGCGGCGACGGGCCTGAAGGCAATATCAAGCGCCCAGGAAATTTTCTACATGGACAACGGTCGATACGCACTCGGTTTCAGTGCGCTTGCGAGGACATACCTGCCGAGAGCCTACGGGCTGGATGCCGACCGAAACGAGTTCGTCAAGAACTACTCGCTGGTGTGGGCTCGTGGCAGCGGCGGTGGTCCAAGACCGCCGATCACCAATTACTCAGTACACAGCTATACGGTATTCGCTGTGCCGATTCTCCCGGACCTGAAGACGTTTGTAATAACGGACTCCGGGGTGGTACAGATCGTGCAGAACATGACTAACTGGTCGCCTTACTAAGGTATATCAGTGGCGGGGAGGACTCGGAACGATGTCAGATTCCAATGAAATACTGAGACCAGGACCGGATGAAACGGACCGCCAGCGTGGATTCACGCTGATCGAGGTGCTTACGGTCGCCGCCATAGTGGGAATTCTCGCGACAATGGCGGTTGTGAGCATGCGAGGCGGGAAGCGAGTAGCATTCGAAACCAGGGCGATCGCAGCGATGAAGAATATCGGCGAGAACGAAGTCATGTATTACCATCGGAACGGTGAGTACGGTGACTGGCGCCAGCTCGTGCGCGAGGGAGACCTGGTCGATCCGGGATACGATAAGATCGACGATCTTACAAATCCGAGGGACACGCCAATCGCGAATCTTTACTCACTGCGTTTTTATATGCCCTTGAACCGGCAGGCGTTTACCGCGGTAGCTTATCCGTCGGTCCCGAGGTCCATATGGTTCCTCAGGACATTTGCAGTAACGAGCGACGGGAGCATACTGGACTCGTTGAACCATGAGTCCTTCTTCTGGACTCTGGATGACTAAAACGGCGGGGTGGACGGGGAACAGAATAAGGTGAAAGACAGAATGACGCTGTTCGATCCGGACAAACCGATCGGACGCGGAGGTCAGACATGTTGAGATCATTGAAACACAGGGCATCCGATCGGGAGGGATTCACACTGGTCGAGGTTCTGGTGGTTGCGAGCATAATCGGAATTCTGGCAGCCATAGCGATACCCTCGCTGACCGGTTCCCGAAAGAGCGCCCTGCAGGCTGCATGTGTTAAATCCCTGAGGAGCATCACCGATGCACAGGAGATGCACTATCGAGATACGTTCACGTACACCGACGACTGGACCAGGCTCGATGAGTATCTTCCGACGGCGTACTCGACCTATGCACGCAAACATTTCTTCATCCAAAACTATTCCCTAGCGATGGAGACGGCATCCCAGGCTCAACGCTACACGGTAAGTGCATACCCGACCGATGCGACACTGCGTCTGCAGACATTCAGAATTACACAGGACTCAATACCGCTGTACGATAATTATGAGCCTGCCAGTTAGGAAACGATTCATGTATTTGCGCCGCGAGGATATGAAGGAACGGCCCGAAAGCGGGTATTCTCTGGTCGAGATGCTGACAGTAGTCGCTTTGATACTAATCCTTGCGACCTTGCCGGTAGCGCTTTTAAGGAAGAGCAGGGAGAAGACATTCGAGATCGAGGCAATACGCTCGCTCAACATGATGACCCTGGCCTACGAGAATTATTACGCGCAGTATGGCCAAAAGTATCCGAATTACCATTCCGACCATTATATAACGGAGCAAACACAGTTCAGCAACGCAGAGGAAATCTGGGACACCCTGACGGCGTACAGCCTGTTGCCGAGGAGGTACTCCGGTTTCCCGCACAACCAGCAGAATCTTCTGGCCAAGGGCTATTATTTCAGCATTTATCCATCGGACTATGGCGCTGTGCCGGGAATGGGAGTCAGGAACACTTATGCGATGGGAATGATACCGTACGAGGGATCGCCGGCCGTAAGAGGTCTTGCAGTGATCCAGGGACCCAGGTTTTTCAGCAACCATCCCGGACCCGTTCCTCGGAAACTTGGGCAAATGGGTCTGTACAGCACGACAATATATACGCTGGCAGACTGAGAAAAGGGGAATATTTCACAGATTTTAGAGGATATTAATTTTGATTAAAGGGCACAGGAAACTTTTAAGTCAGCTTAAGAATAAGAGAGGATACACTCTTATCGAGCTGATGACGGTATCGATAATAATTTCAATCCTTGCCGCAATATCCTTCGCCCTGTTAAGCAGAATGCGGACCCAGGCAACTGAAACGAGCGCGATGTCCGCACTAAACGCAATAGCAACGGGCTACGAGATGTACTACTACCATTATTCAGCCTACCCCCAGTGGGGACCGGACGAACTGTTCAGCAACCCGAAGCTGTTGTTGGACTTCATGTCAACGGAAGAATATTTTCCGACAACGTTCAGAAAGTCTGAATACGATCCGATATCAGGATATATGTATGGGATTGTAACGGATTACGCACTGGAGATCGTGATGTTTGATCCCACCGATCCCACAGTTGGAGCAACGAATACATACTTTGTCATATTACATCCATACAATTTCCAGCGTGATGCGCTGGCAATCGGGACGAACGCTCCTTCCGGCTGGGTTGCCGTAAGACCTCGGCGGGGTCCGGATGGAGGCGATTACAGGAGTTACAACCTGTACACGCCGATCCGCGGAGGAGCGGAGGACTGAGTTCCGGGAGTATGGGTCGGGAAATGGGGAGCCAGAGACTTTGTACCTGGGAGACCAGAGAAAAACGACGGGAGAAGTTCAGAATTTCCCCCCAAAAGGGACCAATTCAGGTGCTGTCTGGACCCTCATTACCTGCTTGACTCTTAATCTCCATTATAGTATGGTTGCTCCAATGACAGGGGGCGGGACTGCATTTCGGAAGTACGATTTACCCTGATAGCAGGGTAAACGTTTTATTTTCAATGCGGGAGTATTAAAACCCGCATGGAACGCTGAATGTAAAAGGATTGCCTGGTGGCGCCAATACCATTTCTGAATGTCGCTCCGAAGCGTGCCCTGGGACTGCATGTTGGTCCTGCACAGGTCAAGCTGGTCGAAATTGAGAGGACCGGCAAGGAGCCTTTGGTCACGCAGATTCTCTGGGAGGAAACCCCCCCAGAGGCATATGTCGGCAGCCGGCTGGAGAATCCGGGCGCGCTGGCGAGTATACTCAGCCGCATGCTTCAGACAGCCCGGATCAAGACCAGGCTGACACTGGCAGCGGTCGACGGCAGCGAAGTAATCGCACGTCCGATAGTGCTTCCCAACATGCCCATCAGGGAACTGAGGAAAGCTATTCTATTCGAGACTGAGGCCAGTCTGCCGTCGGGTACCGGCGACAATGTCCTTGACTACGCAATTCTGCGAACGTTTGTATCCGATGAAGACAATACAGAGAAGGTAGCGATCCTGATCCTGTCTGCACAGAAGCAGCCACTGGGGCTTCTTGTTGAAGCCATGCTGGAAGCGGGATTGAGACCGTCTGCTCTCGATCTGACTCCTGTTGCGGCACACAGAGCCGAAAGGAGATCAGATCAGATAAAGGAACGTGGTGGTGAGTACGTTCTCATCACAATCAACGACCGCTGCACCGATCTGACCATCGTATATGATGGAGAACTAAGGGTAATTCGTTCGATACCGATCGGCAGCGTGGGTTTCCTCGATGCCCTGGGTGAGAAGCATCTGTTTGATGCGGGCCTGGGCGAGGGTGGTCCGGCAGATCGGGCAGGAAAGGATGAAACCGAGAGTGATGATCTTGGTATTTCAGGTCGCAGTGAAGAAGACCTGGAATTCGGGTCGTTCGGAGAGGACCCGTTCTCTGCAGAGATGAGCGTGCGTGACGAGGCGCTGACAAGGGAAGGGATCGAGGATCGGGACGAACTTGCCCGGCTCAACCCGCTGATGACAGAATTGGTTGATGAAACCCTGAACACGATACGATACGGTCAGTCCTTCGGGAAGGAACGTGCCGAGATCACGTTTGGGGTTATAAACGGCTATTTCCCGTATGGGAAGCAGTTCATAACGTCTATGTCGGACAAGCTTGGGATACCGATAATAGCGGGAGACCCGCTGTCGAGTGTCAAAGTAGCCGAGACTGGAATACGAGAAGATCTGATACGAGATTTCGCCCCGGACTTCAGTTGTGCCGTGGGCCTTGCACTGAGGGGGATACATCAGCTTGGATAAAGATCGACTGATAAATCTTCTCCCCGAGGAGTATCTACCCGAACCGGAATTCAAGGGCTTCGCGATATTCGCGGCGGTCCTTGTGATAGTCACGCTGCTGGGTGTATTCATGCAGTTCCAGCGTGACGACAGGAAACTGAAAGGGTACATTGGCGAACACGTTCAACTGAAGCTGGACAACGTGGAACGAATGGAGGGCGTGGCTGAGTTCCTGGAGATCCAGGCAAATGCCCGATTTATCCGGAGCTACCTTGCCGTAATACCGCAGATGGTTCTGCAGGCTCCCGATTACTGGGAATTGTACAGCGAAATAGAGCGGCTTCTGCCTGAGGATACATGGATCACCCAGCTTGCATGGCATCCCGGACGCAAGAAATGGCACGACATCACAATTGAGTGCCTTTCGAAAGGTTACAGTTTCAGTGGACCGCTGAACACATTCGATGCCGTAGAAGCATCCTCGAGGTTTGATAACGTTCGAATGGCGTCGTACCAGTTGACCTCGATCGGTGGTAATCCTGCGGCAACCTACACGATTCACATGGAGGTCAAGTTTCCTGATTGACCCCTTAAACCCGGAGGTGTAGGACCACCTGTGAATCCATACTTGAAAATAACGATTAAAGTTGCGTCAGTTATAGTGATCTGTCTGATCCTGCAACTGGCATGGATGATGTTTGGTCATCGGGGTTACGTACGCCGGATAGCCGACTGGCATGATAAAGTGGAAGTAGAGACGACATATAAAGAGTCACTGGATGCTCTCCTGGACTACGAACCGGAACTTCCGGAAATCCGCTGGGTACAGTTTCACGATATGCAGACAATCCGGAATCTGATACCGGAAGAATCGGACGAAAGAGAATTCGAGCTGACTACATACCTCAGAATCATCCATGGAATGCTCTCTGCGAATGGACTGGATACTGACGGAATTGTGATTGAACCAACCAGGCCGCCTCTCGGGCCGGTCAATTTCGATGTAGCGTTCTCGTCCGACCATACGGAGGCGCTGAGCAGGCTGCAGGATATCATGGACGCGCTGGAGATGTTCAGGGCTGAAAAGGATGAGATGAGGGATTTTCTCACGAGCCTGAAGTTTTATCAGACGATTTCGACCGAGGGTGAGAACTACGCTGCCATAGCAAGCGGAATACAGATCCATTCATTCAGGACCCAGGTCAAAGGCAGTTACGAAGACATCAAGAGATTTACGTTTGAAGTATTCAATATGAGACCGCATACGGCGCTGGTTGATTTTCAAATGGCGCCGCAGGGTGTCGGTATCGGACCCACCCGGCAGTACCAGGCCCACTTCCGGCTGATTACGTATGGGGACAGGAACGATCCCCCGCCGATTTGGAAAGCTTACATGGACGGCCGGTTGTTCAACCAGGAAGACGAATTAATTATCCCACCTGAAGATAAAGGTGAAGAAGAGTAGGACTCAGATCAGAGCGCAACCCGACGGACGCAGGAATACGGGATTCTGTAAGCGTTGAGCTTACAAGACCAGGTCGGGAGATGACAGTTATGAACAGGCAACAGGAGCCACAATCCAACGATCGAGATAAGGCAGCACGGTATGTGCCGTTCGCGGCAATTGTCGTGCTGGCAGTTGTGAGTTATTTCGTCCTGTTCCAGCCTGGATTCGGGATTATCAACCAGGCCAGTGCACAGGTTAATCCGGTGGCGATCGGTGAGGATCTCGCCGAACAGCTATCGGAGACAGCGGGTCGTACCAGCCTGGACGAAGCTGCTCCTGAGGAAGAGGTTGAGGACGTTCCTCCCGTGGAAATCTCCCAGCCCGGTGGAACCTGGGGTGGAGATCAGCGGTATACAATCAGCGATGAGAACGTGAGAGGTACGGATTTCAAGGATCTCACCCATGAGGAAATCCGCGAGCGGTTATATCTGCTGCCTGAGTTACTTGGAAATGATGATTTGATCGACAAGGCTATGTCGGTTCTCATACGGTTCCAGACCATGGTGAAACCTCCGTGGGAGTGGACCGAAGGGGAAGAGCTGATATGGGAATCAGGAGCGAGACGCTACAGCCCGTTCGATCCGGTTGGTATGAGGAATCCACCAGACCCACGTTTAACAGTCCCCACGCCTCCGTTCCCACCGCTCGAGGACGATGGTGGTATAATTCGAACTGATGAGCCGACAGCACACCAGGCGGCCATGGCTGCGGTTGTTGTGGGAGTGCTTGGTGAGCCGGGGAATTTCCTGGCAATTATCGAGGGTGGCGGCGAGAGAAGGCAGCTCAGGCTCGGCGATGAGATTCAAGCGACAGAAAGAACCACTTTTGTGGTGACGGAGATTTCACCGAGTGGTGTAGTAATACAGAATATCAGCCGAACGGGTGATGTCGGACGCATCAATTTCGGTGCAAGTAACGAAGCTATTTCGGGCATAACGATGTCCATTACATACTAGAAGTTGACGAACAGAACAGAAACGAAAAGTATTTTACGGCATAAAAGCTTTAAGGCATGGATCAAATTATCCTTGACCGGCATGCCGAGGAAGCCGGGAAGCATTCAAGGAGCCAAGCCCAACTGATGAGAATCGCGCAACAATCCGGAAGCAATAAAAATCCCTGGAGGGGTGTAACACTCCTCATGGTCCTGCTGCTGATCGGGTCACTGGGAACACTCAGGGCCCAGGAGCAGGATGGAGTCGTGGAGGTGAGTGCCGCACTTGTCGAAGCCTCAGGCGACTTTGTGACTGTCGACCTTGCTCTGAGCAGACCGGCCAGTGTGAGGACGTTCATACTCACTTCACCCGATCGGGTCGTATACGATATCGAGAACAGTGTTCTTGTTTTCGACAGCGGCTCAGATACGCTGTGGAGCTCACCCATGCCGGGAGTCTCGAGGCTCGAGATCAGCCAGTTCTCGCTGGAACCTCCTGTTGTCAGGATCGTGGCCGAGATAACCGACCTGGCCCTGAATAGCGACCGCGAGAGCACTGAAGACGGTCTCCGACTGCTGATCTACCGGGGGTCCAATCCGTTCGAACAGATCGGATCGGGAGTTCCCCCCGGGAACCTCATTCCGACTATCGAGAGTTTCTGGCACGAAACCCTTACCGACGGAACCGACAGGTTCACAGTAGACTTCTCGTTCGGAGTGGTTCTACCGCAGATTCGGATAGAAAGTCCGACAGTCCTTCTGCTCAGGTTCCCCGGAACGGACATCCTTCTTCCGGCGTCTAATCCGTCCAATTTCGGAACCAGTGTCGACGGAAATATTGTCAACAGGATGCGGGCAGAGCTTCTCATGCTCTCGACCGGAGTGGAAACCGAGATTCGCCTGACGGTCCTTGATACGTCGGTTCTGGGATACACACTGGACACGACTGCAGATGATAATCTCCAGTTGGTTCTATTTGAGGAGAGCGTACCGCAGTCTGTGCCCGAACCGATTCAGGAGCCTCCGGTACTCGAACCGCTTTCAACCGAAGGCGACCAGATCATGGTGCTGTCATCCAGCGGTGATATTCCTACACCGTCGGATGCGCGGACCATGGTCTCCAGGGTCCAGTTCCAGAAAATAGACTCTGAAACAGACAGATTCTACCTTTACTACGAAGGTGGGGAGATCGAACCCCGGATAAACAGGTACAGCTACCCGACCCGGATCACGGTCTTTATCCCCGATACTTCAGTCATGCTGCCCGACGATGCGGATGGTCGGTTCCAGACAGCGGTCGAAGGAGCCCTGGCTGATGAAATGAAGGTATTCAACAGGGTAATCGAGGGAGTGGGTCCCGAATGCCAGTTGGTATTCTATTTCCCCACACTCGAACAGGAAAGCATCGGCTACACTATTGATTATGTCGATGAAGGCGAAATGCATGTAGATTTCTACCTGACCCAGGCACCTGTCGATACCGAGATTCCTGTTGAAGTAAACATGAGCATCGGTGAGCCTGAGATTGCACCGGCGCCCATTCAAGAATCTCAGCCTGAAATAATCGAAGAGCCTGAGGTTATTGAGGAGTCTGTTCCGGAAATAGTCGAGAGATCCGATGGCGAACTTCCGATCATCCGGATTATCAGTGGAGAGGTAATCGGCGACGATATCCTGTTCCACATAACAACGTCCGAGCAGCTTCCGGTACCAGAAATCATCGAGTATCGCTATCCTGACAGGATCGGACTCAGATTCCCGCTTGCAGATGTCGAAGTACTGGATGCGGGCGAGGGCGTATATACAACGTACACCCACATTCGTTCGATACCGATTGTCAGGGCAATAATTAAGGATCGTGCCGACGAACATCACACAACCCTGACGTTCACGCTGGGTGGATCGTTCGAGGAATACGAACCCGAAGTTGCCTGGAACGGCACCGAAATTACTGCGATCTTCCACTACACTCCAATGTTGGCAGGAATCGGGGAGTCTGAGGTTCCCGAGCTGGTAGAGGAGCCGGTTGTAATCGAACCGGCGGAGATCGAGGAAATAGAAGTTATCGAACCGGAAATTATCGAAGCGCCGGAACCTGTTGAGGAACCGGGAGCGCCGACCGGACCGGGTGAACCGCCGTTTGGCGAACCGGGAATGTTGCCGACGATCGTTGTTTCAGTGGATGAAATCACCGCCGACACGTTCAGATTCAGGTTCACCACTTCGGAAGAAGTACCTGATCCGGAGTGGATACAGTACCGATATCCCGACCGTCTGGGACTGCGATTCCCGATTTCGGAAATCGAGTTGCTCGATGCGGAACCGGGAGTCTACACGGCCTTCACGCACATACGCGAGATTCCTCTGGTTCGTGCGATCACGAAAGATCGTGATGACGAGCAGCACACCACGGTGGCGTTCACACTTGAGGGATCGCTTGAAGATTATGAAAGTTCGCTGCAGCGGAACGGCAATGAGATACTGGTTGCTTTCGTGTACCGACCGCTTCCTGATGAGATAGAGGAGCCTGCTCCCGCAATCGAGTTTCCTGTCGTCGCGGAGCCTGTAATTAAGGAAGAGCAGGATTTCGAATTCACACCTGAGCCTGAGCCGGTAATGATTGCCGAGGTTGAGGTTGAGGAAGCCGAGGAATACGTACCGCAGCGTGTTGAGGAATACACGGTAGTTGAGGTCAGTGCCGAAACCGGCGACCGGGATGAGTCGTTCGAAGGTGTAGTAATTTCGGGCTTCAGTTTCAGTCATGACGGGGACGCGGATATCCTTCGACTTTCAATCGACGGGGAACTTGCGGATTGGGAAATTCTACCAGTGAATTTCCCGACCAAGCTTCTTGTCCGTATTCCGAACAGCAGTCCGCTGTTTCCGAACGGCGATTCGCAGCGGTATGACGAGACAGTAAACGGCAGTCTGGTCACGGATTTAACAGTGACATCGACTGCGATGTTCGATACATCCTATACAATCCTCAGTCTTTATACTGAGGGAGTGGAATCCACCGAACTCCTTGCGTACGATGTAAACGCAGGCGAGGGCGTGTGGGAGCTGGCGGTATTCAGTCGGGGCCAGGCAAGCCCGTTTGGCGAAACGCAGCCAATCGTTCGCATTGAAGATCACGCCGAACCGGTAATGCCGATGCCGCCGATCGAGGATCTGTCGATCATGCTGACGCCGGTAAGGGTCACAGACGAGGATCTCGATCAGGCGATTGAAGTTGCAGATACCGAGGATGCCGGACCCAGGCTGACGATGAAGCTGGATAATGCGGATATCCGCGATGTAATTCAGCTTATAGCGGAACAGGCCGGGCTCAACATCATGATCAACCAGGAAGTACGCGGGACGATCACGATCAGCCTGACCGATGTGCCGCTGTTCGATACACTCGATCTGCTCGGAGCACAGATGGGCTTCTCCTATGTAGTGCAGGCGGGAGTGTATATATTCGGAGATCCGCTGATGCTGCAGGAACAGTTCATATTCTGGAACACCTGGTTTGTACGACTCAGCTACTCCGTTCCTGACCAGGTTAAGCGAATCATAACCGGTCTGGGGATAATGGGCTCAGACCAGATACACGTATACCAGGGCACAAGATCCCTGAACTCACTCGATCTGGCCGACAGGGTTCTGATTCTCCAGGGACAGGATCGCGATCTGGAGCGGGCGTACCGTGTAATAGCGGCAATCGACCAGCCTCCGGTGATGGTCCAGGTGGACTTCCTGATTCTCAGCACGTCGCTGACGGACAATGAAAACCTTGGTTTCGAGTTTGATATCTCGACAGGCGGCAACACGGGAATGACAGCATTGACATTCCTGGAGAAGATTCCGTCTGACGGAGAGGGCGGCTGGGTGCCTCAGGGTTTCGATCGTCCGATTACCCCCGGAAGTCCGAACCAGTGGAGCATAAACTACACGATCAACTACCTGATCGAGGAAGGTTATGCGGAGATTCTGAACCGGTCGACCCTGACGGTTGCGAACAATCAGCAGGGCATGCTGCGAGTCGGCGAGACGGTGCCATACAGGTCGACATTCCAGGTCAGCGACCTCGGTCGTGTGACGCAGAGGGTCGATCAGCAGCAACTGGGTCTGACACTGAGGTTCACGGCGCATGCCAATCCTGACGATTCGGTATCAATAACCATGACGCCGGAGAACAGGAACCTGCTTGAACTAACTGATGTGGGACCGAGGACAATCGATCAGTCCTTCAGTACGACTGTCCGTACGGCCAATCATGAACCGTTTATAGTCGGTGGTTTTATTCGCGAGGAGGAGCGGGTTAATTACGATCGTTTCCCGCTGCTCGGTGATCTGCCGTTGCTCGGGCATCTGTTCAGGAGTCGCGAGATACAGCGGGTCAAGAGCGAGATGGTATTCGTATTTACACCTCACATTATCAGACCGGGACCCCATATGCCTGAGATCCTGACGGCGGAAGACTTTGGGGTACCGGCAGAATTATCGGGGAGACGTTACTGAGTGTGACTGAATCGGTGAATCCCCGATCAGCACATGATTAGAGGTGCAAAAGTGAGATATAAAATTGCATACATGGTCCTCCTTTTGGTGATAGTACCGTTACTTGGCAGTTGCGAGGTCACACCGCAGGATAAGTGGCCGGTGATTGTCACTTACGCGACACCGGAAGGTGTGATTTGTACGCTGAAGATCGAAGAGACCCTGGGCATACCGTACATTGAATACACTCTGCCGGAGTTGATAGTAGAGACTGATGTCAGGACATATCATTCCACGCAGGATTTCACCGTAAGGATCTGGCAGACAGACATTACGCGCACGATGACGATGTACGAAGGTGGATTACCGGTGGGAACGGTTTGCCTGGTAATGCCCACAGATATACGCTATGAAGAGGACCATATAAAAGGCGAATATATATCCGGTGATCCGCCACAGGGAATTGTGAGGCTGAAGCTTGGCCTTTCGGATTTCCCGGTTCCGGGATCCGTTACAGACTGGATAGATTATGAACAGCTGGAGACTGGCGGGCTGGCTCTGGAGTCCATCACCTATCAGTACGTATACCATTACAGGTACATGCTTGAAGACGCTGAAGGTCGAACGGATACATTTGAATTCAGTATTACGATCGATCTGAAGTTCGGATAAACCTGTGACGCACAAGTAAATTTCCGAGCAACAAATTTATCGGAGAAGGAGATTCGTCACAATGATATACCTTAGAACGTACATGAGCTTCATTCTCATTCTCATGGTGCTTTTACCCTGGTCGTCGGCGAATGCCGAAATGGGCCAAGGGGAAGGTCAACACCACGGGATGAATATGTACGGTGAGATGGAGGAAGGCATGGATCACGGCTGGGCTGTGAAGCCATGGGACATGTGGGGCTGTATCGATGGTCAATCCCTGGACTGGGAAGCCCGGACTTTCATGGCCGGAATCCGGACCGTGGCGATCCTTCCGATAATGGACGTATCCTCGACGGGTATAGATCGCGAAGCCTGGGAGATTCAGGGTGCCGGTGCAAGTCGGCTTACTGAAATCGTGGCTGCCGAGTTGATGCATCGGGGCTACCTGGTCATACCGCCTGTAGATGTCAAGGCCGGTCTGGTGTCTGAGGTCGGATTGGTGGGTGCGCAGTACGGAGCATTGGCAAACAATCTTTTGTTCCGGAGCATTGCGCCGGAGCGTGCGACCCGATACCACCTGGAGTCGATTGCCGGACTCGAAAAGCAATACATGTTCGATTCTCCTTTGTTAGAGGCTCTCAACACTGAAGATATCATGGAGTTAGCCGGAGAACTGGGTGCCGATGCGGTTATCAGGGGCTTCATTACAGATTACGATTCCCACAGGATTATTGAGAGTGACTTCAGGACATGGTTCCCTCCGTTTATCGGACTTCTTTCTCCCGAACGCAAGACTTCAATGACCGTTTCGTTCTATCTTTATGATGGAGTGAGCGGCGGATTAATATGGAACGGTTCGGTTGAGTCGCAGGATTCATCCGGATGGGACATGGTCAGCAGTGAGGAGACGATGGAGCGGGGACTCGAAAGTGTGATCGCAGCGATGATGGTCGAGAGAATTGTCCCGACCTGGGAGTACATGGTCGGCATGCATCCCGGATGGACTCCGATGGAATGCTGGGGTGACGAAGACTTGTGGGGCGGAGACCGTGACTGGACCGATCGACCTGGCTGGCTGAACCCGTTTCGGCAGGGATGGCACGATGATTACGAACGCCAGGAATTGCGATGGGACGTTGACGTACACGATCCCTCGCCGTACAGGTACGACTCGGTGCAGCCGAACTATAACGGAATTATCCACCGCTACTACAGAACGGATGCCGCTTCTCGCGGCCACCACAGGATGCAGGATCGCATGAGATTGCATGACGGGTCCTGGTGTCCGCTTGGATCGATGATGGTCAGTATCAGCGTAACCGATGCACATGTCGGCGAGTTGCTGGAAGTTCTGGCAGAGCAGGCAGGATTCGATGTCGAGCTGGATGCATCGGTGGATGGCTGGGTCACCGAGGATTTCAATGAAATAGATGTTTACGAGGCGATTGCAATTATCTGCAGTGACGGCAATCTGACCTATGAGATTCGCGAAGGTGTTCTTTTCGTAGCCTCTCTATAGGGTGCTGCGGTCCGGGAAAATGACCGGAAACCGATCTATAACTTGAAGACTTATTCCCCCGGTCAAGACTCCCGGGGGATTTTTTTTCGTTGATATGCCTGAAAAGAAACTTACAGATGCATCTCCCGAGCGTAGACTCCTGAACGAGCTGGTCTCGCGCCTGGAGGAGTTCGATGCGAGCGATCTTCACATGCAGGAAGGGTATCCGCCATACCTGCGGCTCGTGACGGGTCTGGCGCCACAGGAGGACCTGGGGCCTGTCGATGGAGCGACGTTGAGGGTGATCCTGGCCGATGTTCTGGACCAGGATGTGCTCGCTCGAATTGAGGAGTCCGGAGCCGCGGATGCCGGGATCGATTTTCCCGTAATGCGGCTCAGGGTTAATGCCTATCGTCACCTGGGCGGCCTTGCAGCGAGTTTCAGGCGCATTCCAACAACCCCGCCGGTTTTTTCGGACCTGAATCTGCCCTCGGTGATCAAGCGATTCGCCTCACTTCCAAGGGGACTGGTAATCATCTGCGGACCGGCAGGCTGCGGGAAATCCACAACGCTGGCATCGCTGATACATCACATCAACTCCACACGCAGGACGCACATAATCACGATTGAGGATCCGATAGAATTCGTGCACAAACCGCTTACCGGTCTCGTGGCGCAGAGGGAGGTTGGCTCGCATACTGAATCATTTGCCGCGGCGCTTCGAGACGCCCTGAGGGAGGATCCCGACGTTCTGCTGGTTGGCGAGATGCGGGATGTCGAGACGATCGACCTGGCGTTGAGAGCGGCTGAGACGGGGCATCTTGTTTTCAGTACGCTGCACACGTCCGGAGCCGCCGGCAGCCTGGCGAGGATAATCGATGCGTTCGAGGCGGGAGCGAGGGATACTGTCAGGGTGCAGCTTTCCCTGAGCCTGATGGGTGTGGTGAGCCAGATTCTGCTTCCGACAAAGGACGGCAGGAGCAGGGTGCCGGCCTGTGAGGTGCTGGTGATCAACGATGCAGCCAGGAACCTGATTCGGGAGAACAAGCTGGAACAAATTCCCAACATCATCCAGTCAGGTGCATCGGAAGGCATGATTACTTTCCCGGGACATATAGCCGAATTAAACAAGGCGGGAAAAATAGATACGGCCGGAGGACTCGAAGCTGTCGGTGAGGGCTGGCGTATCGCAGACGTCCTGTTCGAGAAATAACTGCATGCATCTGAAATGGGAAATCTGGTGTCTGTTCGGAGTGATCGCAATTCTCACCGTCTGCGTCTGGTGGATACTTATCATGGCAGTTGAGGTTGCGCGAATCTACATGCTGAGATAACCTCTGACCCGGAGCAAAGTGAATACCCCGGTTCTTCCAGTTGAAACGACACTGATTGTCGCCGATGCCCCTCCACTGAGGGGGATGCGGCAGCGTGTGCAGCAACTTTCCATCCGGTTTGCGAAAATTCTCGCCGAATCCGGCGGCCGTCTGCTCTACATGGACGAGCCGGGAAATATCGTGACGGTGTTTCTCTCGCCGGAGAAGCCTCTGGGCAACCTGTGGTCGTGGATTTCCGGACCGAGTCGTGACCCCGACACGGGCATCGTGCATTTTGTTCCGCCCGCTGGAATTCCGTTCGGTTATCAATCTCCTAATATTAATGGATGGAATCACTTCTGGGCGAGGGTTTCGCTTGGTACTCGATTCAAACCCTCGGACGGTCCGGTGGTTCTGATTGCATGCAACGTTCTTGGTGCGGGATGGCTCGGGAAGTTCGGAGAGGATGCGGTTATTTATGACTGTGCGGATGAGATCAGCGAATTCCGTCAGGCGAGGATAAATCGCGAAGCGGTCGTGGCGCAGGAGAGGAAACTGCTGGGACGAGTCGATGCGGTCGTAACAACATCGCAGTCGCTGCACGATTCAAAAGCACCGTATGCAAAGCGGACTGAATTAATTCGGAACGCGGCGGAGATCGAGCATTTCAATCGCGCGATGGTGCCGAAACAGAAACCGAAAGATATAGCGCACCTGGATAAACCGATCGTCGGTTTTTACGGGTATCTCGCTGACTGGCTTGACTGGCCGCTTATAGAGAGTGTGGTTAAGGAGGGTGCGGAATTCGACTGGGTTTTCATCGGTCCGACCGCAGGAAATTTATCCAGTCTCGAAGCGATTCCGAATTTTCACGCGCTGGGTCGGAAGCCGTACGATGAGCTTCCTGATTATCTCGGACATTTCGCGTGCGCGCATATTCCGTTCGATCGGACGCCGCTGACTATGAACGTCAATCCGGTGAAGTTGTATGAGTATCTTGCAGGCGGGGTTCCGGTTGTCGCGACTTCGCTGCCGGAGCTGGAGGCGTTTCGGAACGTGTGTTCGATTACGGACGATCCGGTTGAGTATCTGGAGTTGGTGCGTCGGTCGGTTTCCGAAGATTCTCCGGAGAAGAGAAAGATGAGGATCGCTCGTGTGGCCGATGAAACGTGGGATTCGAGAGTGCAGGATTATTGCGGGCTGATAAATGAGTTGATTGTGTAACATCCGCAGGCCTGGGACCGATGAAAAAGTACATGATCGGTAACAAAGAAGGGTGCCATGCTCAAGCGAGTCTTCGAGCTTGGGCATGCTCTTTTAAGTCTGAAATCCCTTTATTCAAGACACGCCCAAGCTCGAGGACTCGCTTGAGCGTGGCACCCCGCGTATAGATAAATTGATCGACTTTGCATCAATCCGGCTTTTTTCAAAAGTCCCGTCCCTCAGGCATTTATTTTTTCCGGGATTTTGATTTGCATTTCTTCTTCTTTGCAGGTTTCCGCCTGGACTTCTCTTTCATTTTCCTGCCCAGTCGCTCGATCGCCCTGACCGAGTTGTCATGGATCAATTCAGCGTTTCCGGGATCGCGCTCGAATGCCAGCCTGCTCGCTTCCAGTACGATCCTGGGGCGGATGCCTTTCGGGAAGCGTGGACGTTTTTTTGTAAGCACCTCTTCGACAGCAAGGACCTTGCTGTGCTCCCTGGGTTTGTAACTGAGTATCTCAGACAGAGTGTGGTTGTTCAGGACCCTCATCTGCCGATCGAGCACCACATCGAGCACGATGTTCATTGCCCGGGTAAGTTCAGGACGGGTAATTCGGAAAAGTTCCTTGAAATTGACTGCCGGGTCGAACCACACGTATTCATCAATATTGGGATAAATATTGAGCCACCGATGCTCGAGTTCAGCGGCATCGCCCGCGAATCCGATCCGCCTCAGGACCTCGGCACAGATTATCACCCGGAAATGGCAGACCGGGTGTTTCATCATGTCCATGGCTTTTACATCCCAGAGCGTGATGTGCGCGCCTCCGAGGTCGGCGGCGATGTCGCATGAGTCCTCCTGTCGCGCCATGACGTATGCCGGTCCGGCGAAGAGAGTACCGATAATGTCGGCCATTGATTCATCGAGCCAGGAGGTCCAGATAATTTCCATCAGGGCGGTTTTCGGGAGCCGGTAGGGCAGGCGGGGTCCGGGAATTTTGAATCGTTCTTTACTGAGGGCATCGCGGATTTTTCGACTCAGCTCGCGTTCGTAACCGATAACGTAATCGAAAATATTGTGGCCGACCTCGTGCGGAAGCGCGAGCCAGTTCCAGACCGACGTGGTTCCCTTGCGCGGAATTGAGACA
>SDBT01005644.1_pt1 | contig 20931 bp, 7 predicted proteins | sample 2277101 | NCBI WGS metagenome assembly SDBT01 (sample SAMN10404973, study PRJNA504765) | marine sediment metagenome | isolation source: marine sediment core GS10_PC15, 103 cmbsf | place: Arctic Ocean: Southern Knipovich Ridge | collected 2010
GTTTGCCCAAAGCCTGGGATTCAAGTATGTCGCCACGATTCCAGATTTCACCAGTTATCACGGAGAAACCGTTGATGGGCTAGTGGCAACTCAGACCAAGGAACAATTTAAGGAAACTGAGGCTAAATTTTTGGCAGAGGGAGGGCTCGATGGGTAAAAAAAGTTCAGGGAGAGCTGCTGAAGCGGCACTAACCGAAGCGACTGAAAGGGCGATGGGCCTATCGGAGGATCTGCTGAGTCAGACCGAGCCAGCTCGCACCATCCCGATCCAGAAGTACCGCCAGCTGGTCAGCGGGGATCCGGAGGTGACGACCCAAGCCCTGGCCCCTCAGATCCAGGGGATCAGGCAGCAGTTTGGACAGGCTAGAGGGTCCATAGAGAGGAGTTTGCCTCGTGGCGGCACCCTTGAACAGGCCCGGGGGGATCTTGCCAGAGCTGAGGCCGGCACAGTGGGGAGCCTAGGTCCTCAACTGTTCCAGGAGAGCCTCGCTCGGCTTGCCAGCTTGGGTGTCTTTGGCACTCAGGCGGGAATAGGTTCTCTCGGAACGGCCATGCAGGGCGGTGCAGGCTTGACCAATCTCTCTCAGGTGCAGGGTGGGCAGGGCTTCGGAGGGGTGATGGGTTCCTTATTTGGAGGTAAATAATGCCTGACGCTTATGATTGGAATAACGTAGTTGGCTTTCTTGGAGGCTTTGGTAAGAAGCGCGCGGAGATCGCGACACAAAACCAAGCGGCCAAGGAATACAAGCTGCAAACCGTCCAAACTCTGTTCACGTTTGCCGAAGGGAAGCGCGCTTCAGCCGAGGCCAGCCGACTCCTGGCTGGTGATGAAAAGCTTTCAAGGAACGAACGGGATAGGCACGCGCTGGACGCTGAACGACACAGCGTAGCGGGAGAAAGTATCTATGCTGGCGCGAGTGAACTGTTTGGAATGATCGACGAGAAGCCCAAGACCGGGAAGAAAGAAAACCCGGCCATGCAGTTCCTTCAGTTCGTCAATCCCTTCAAGCGTCGCGGTAACCAACCGGGGGAGTTCGAGGAAGAGCTATCAACTCTTTTATCGAGCCTAGGCGGGGGTAAGGGAGGTGGAGCTGGCGGCGAATCTCCAGGATTCACCCTTGGCGGTATCGGTGGTGCACCACCCCAAGGCCAGGGTGCAGGGGATCCGGAACAGACCGCCACATCAGCTGCGCTTGGAGCAGCCATCCCAGGAACAGGACCGACACCCAGATTACCATCAGCGACAGGTCAGGTCAGTCCAGCTGCAGCGATCTTGGCACAACAACAACAGCCAGTCGGACCACCTTTTACTACCTCTCCAGTAGCAGGTGCCGGAGGAGAGGCTCTCCAGGCAGGAGTGGCTCCTGTTGCTGGCATAACACCTACACCAGCAGGAGGAGATCCCTTGGACCGACTCACTCGCGCAAGTGAACTGTATCCCCACATCACAGGAACTCGAAAAGCATATCAGGATATGAATCTGGCTGATTACGAACAGAACATCAAGCAGGAAGGCCAACAGGCCTTTCTCAACTTGAGCACTTATCTCCAGTCGACCCCGATACGAGAAACCTTTGCTGACGCGATGAATGATCCAAACTTCACGAAGCATTACCGTCCTGCTTCCAGCGTAGCTCAGGCCACAGACTCATACGACACTTTTCAGAGTGAAATTGCGGCAATCTTCCCTGAAATGAGAGAGAGACCACCTCAAGCGGGCTATGCCTTGGCCGCCGATGCTGCACGACAGCTTAGGCTAGAGAGCCACGCAGGGAAGTCCGGAGATCAGTCGACCTTCACGGACGAAACGATTTTAAAACTAGACACCTTTGCAACTTGGTCGGCAATGCAGCCATCGCTGTCGCCTGAAATGGGACAACTGAGCCGCTACATTCACGTGCTCCGAAAAGATCCAGACAAGCTGACTGAACAAGATCTAAGAGAGATGACGACTATGGCGGACCTCTTAAAGAACAATATCTTCGGGACCCAGGGCACCGGGGCCGCAAAAAGATATGATTTCTTCAAAGGGATGTACCAAGGAGCTGAGGTTTGGTTGTACCGTGATCCTGAAAATCCCAGAGCCGGTTCCCTTCCACTTTCGGGCCCAAATGGTCTTCCGATCACGACAGCAGGACCACTCGACCTCGAAGATATCATGTATACCGCTGAGTGGACTCTGAATCCAGAAACAGGGGACATGCAACGCAAAAGCTGGAAAGTTGAGTTAAGGAAAGTCATTGCTGCACTATCAATACCAGGCTCTCGCCGCCAGATCCAGGCATGGCTGACGACGCAGGTATTCGAAAGCGGAAGTACGGTACAGCGGGACGTTCAAAGATACCTGGATGACAACCCGAATGCTGGACTAGACCTTGGCGAACTAGCCCCAGGGCCAGGGAATCCAACACCGGGACCCGGCGCGAACGCCCTGGATGCTTTTCGTAATCGACAACGGGACCGAGGACGAGGCCCAGGAGCAGATGGGGGCGGTGATGAGGTATATGTTCCTCCTCCAAGTCCGTTCTAAATAAATCATGGTTCAAAGACTTCTGCCTCCAACTCCTGAAGAAGAAGAAGAGCAACAGGCTCCAGCTCCAGAGCAGGGTCTGGGTCGAACTGCCGTTCCAGCTCCACAGACTCCTACTGTGGCCCTGCCCAAGCCCCATGAGATTCTCAAGGGAATACTGGAACCCCTCTCTATTCCCAATGAATCCAAGACGGACATTTGGAATGCTGTGCTGCGCCCTGAATACAAATTCGACCACTTGGAAAGGTTACTGAAGCTACGAAACTTTGAAGGAGTCCCCGGTGCGGTTAAGACAGACATTTGGAATGTCAAAAGCGGAAGGATGTTCCCGGAATATCCGCTGCCAACAGGAGCAGCACCTCGCCCGGGACAGATCTTTGGTGAACCTGGACTGGAAGAACCAGTGGGACCCGAAGGGCAAATACGCCAGGGGCTTCCCGGGCTCATGCCAGCTGAAATAAAAATGGTTACGGACCCGGAAACTGGTGAACAGATAAGGACACGGTTTCCAACTGAGCCAGGACTGGAGGGTGCTCCTCTTGTCGCTCCCGGACCTGACATTCCTCCTGCAGGATATGAGACAGTTCCACCTGAAGCAGTACAAGTGACACCGCGACCCGCATGGAGGAAACTACCCACTCCCACTCCACCTGGGGTCATCCCGCCAACTCCACTGGAGACTCCAAAGATCGGACCAGATCCGGGACGGGAATTGGTTACCCCTGTACTTCCGTCAGGCCGCAGCCCTCTCATTACAATGGGCAATCGCAAAGGTCGGGTCAATTTTGATGTTCCTCCGGAAGTAGGTGGGACACCATCCCCGCGCTATGCTTTCGACACCGTAGATGGTGGTCGTTGGTTCTACCAGCTCGAGAAGGATTATCAGGGTGGACGATGGGAGAACGCCGACCACGCTGAGGCTGACTTTGAGGGCTACAAGAAGTTACCCTCTGGAGCCAGAAAGACGCAACTGACCCGAATGTGGCAGGGTGATGCGGGTATCGTTAAGGCCATCGACGATGCCGCTAGAGCCGGGAAATCTTTCGCTCAATTAAAGGGGGACCTGGCCCCCTTCAACACCCATCGTCAGATCTCCGTCGACGAACTCAAAACCTTCGGCTTCCCGGAAATGTCAGGGGAATTGATGCTCGGGAAAATGGAGGAGCATTATCCGCTCCCCACCGTCATCGTCAAGGAAATGACCCCCTACCTGCCTAAGGTTGATGAAGATCTCGTGAATCGCGCCACGTACGGTGAGCTGATGGACGCGAAACTTCAAGGCCCGTTTGTTCGATGGGAATCCCATCCCAACGCCCAGATAATGTATGAGAGCCTATTGAAACTCCCCGAAGAGGATCGAAGCAAGTTTATAGCCAATCGCTGGTGGCAACAGCCAGAGGTCAACGCAGCCATCAACTTTGCCGTCCAATACAAAGTTCCCTGGGAAGACCTGACAGACTTCCTGGCTGAATACGACACCACTCCCCCGCGCCAACTCGGTCCCTTACGAGTAGACGCGCCGTTACCTCAAGCGCCAAACCGTGAGCCCACTCTCTTTCCTATACCTTGGCAGCTTCAGCCGACCATTAGGGCGGCACTCAAGGAATACAAGGACCTCTGGCCGGAGAAGACCGAAGAACAACTCATGGAGGAGTTCCGGTACGACATTGGGAAGAGATCCCGAGAGAAGAATTTGTGGGAGTTTTACAGTGAGGAACTCTTTACTCCCGGAGGTTTGTATGAGCGGACCCCTTACGAAGCCAAAAGCGTCGTCGAGTTCGCTGAATTGACCTCAGCCTTTTACGCGGTTGAAGCGGGAAAGGCGACGGATCGAGAAGAGCAACTGTTGATCGACTATTACACCGCAATGGAAGAAGCGCAGATCCGAGGCTCGACCATGCCTTACGAGATTGCCAGGACAGTCTCGTTCATGCCAGCTTTCATGTTTGAAATCTTATCAAGCGGCGGTTTCTACACGATAGCTAAGAGATCGGCTCTAAAAACCGCTAAGAACCTTCTGTTGCGGGCCATGCCACGAATGGGAAAAAGGCTGGCACAGCGACAGGCCGCCAAAAAAGGGGCAAAAGAAGTCACGGCTGGATTTGCTCGACGATCGCTTTCATACGCTGAGGATATCGTTGGTCGAACCACCGTTCTCTTCCCCACACGCGGTACCGTAACAGGATTCGAAAGGATTCTTCACGGTGAGGACAAAGACCTTCTCCCGGCAATGTGGCACGGCTATCTGGACTTGAGCATCGAGATCTTTTCGGAACTGGCGGGGGATCCAACGGGTAGACAGCTCAGTAAAGTTTGGAAAAAACTGCCGATCCAAAGCAAAATTACAAACCTCAAAAATGCGCTCGTCTACAGGTGGATGGGCAAAACGGGTCAAGGGGCCGGGGATTACCTGAACCTCCTCCAGAGATCCGGTTATCACGGCGTGTTTATGGAGTTAGGGGAAGAAGAGCTCGGCCGAGTCCTGCGCGCGGCCACGCAGCTGAAACCCTATGAGATGATCAGTCTCCGACAGTTTATCATTGAGGCAACAGCATTCTCCTTTCCTGGGATGGGCGCGCTGGCGATGCAGGTCGCTGAAAGAAATAACCGGGACGAGCAACAGAAACTCGCTGAAGATATTGAGTTCTTCGGAGAACTGGCGACTCAAGGACTGACTGTGGAGCAGATTTACGCCAGGGCTCCGAAACAAATCAAGGCCGCTATTGACAAAGCCCTGGCCCAAGGCGAAACCCTAGAGGACCTGATTGACGCAGACCAGAACGTACAGACGCCTGTACACGGCATGAGGGACATTCCAAAGGATTCGGTCATTCTTCTTCCTGGGATAAAGCAGCCTCGTGGTGGTGAGGAAGAACGTCGCTGGAATGCCTACTGGAAGACTCAGGTGGACGTTGACGCTCTGCCTATGTCTGATGAAGACAAGGTCGCCCTCCGCACAGAAGGCACAAAACGTGATGCCCAATCAGTGAATGAAGGCTTTACTGCGGCCAAAGAGATCATAGATGCCTACGAGAAAGATTCCCCAGAGCAAAATTACGCAGTCGCTTATGCGAACTGGAGGATGGGGGAAGACATGCCCTTCCCCGGCCGGGGTAAAGATGAAGCAACTCCGTTCTTTGGTATTGACCAGGAGCAAGTCCGAGTCATTCAAGAGGACATGGATAGGATCGCTGATGAGTTAGATCTCGCGCCCTGGCGCGCTCCGCGCAGCGAAGAACAAGCCGCGGCCGATCCGTTACCACCTCACATACAGGACCTCGTAGATTCCCTACCCGAAGATCAAAGAGCTGAGGCAGCGATCAACCCCGGCTACTTTTCTGAAGTGACCACCGGTGAGCAGTTTGCTGCAACTGCCTACCGTGGTGAGGGGGCCACACTCGAGGAGATCTACGGTCCAGGATCCGTCGAGAGAGGAATAGCCGTGGATCTTGCGGGTCCCGGTCAGTATTACTCTTTTCACCCAGAACATGCTAAACGCTACGGAGATAACGTCACTGAGGTTGAAGTCGACCTCAATAACCCCCTTGTCATTGACAACGATCAGCAATGGTTTGAGATTCTGGCAGCAGCAGGAGCCGCCCATCTGAGCCCGGTCACCTTTGTCTCTCAAGCAGAACCCACAGGAAGGGCGGCAGCTGCGGCCGCACTCCAGGCATGGATTCGTGAACAGGGTCACGATGGGATCATTGTCAAAGTTCCGGAAATGAGCGACGAAAGCCTAGAGGGTCTTCCCGCTGCACGGTTACGCGACTCCTGGGAGCACAGCCAGGTCGTCGTCTTTGACATAGAAGCCCCTAAAGTTGAACCTGGAGAAGTTCCTCCAGAAAAAGCCCCTCCAGAAGAAGCCCCTCGTCGTCCTGAGACTGGAAACCAGGGATTACTCAAGCTTGAAGGGCTGAAATATATCGAAACCCTGACGACCGATGAGGAGAGGGATTACGCGACCAAATTCCTGAACTTCAAGCTAGGTTTAGAACCGGATCCGGGGAAGAGTCTACCCATTCACATCGTTGGCATGATCCGGTTGGAAATTGAGGCTATTGCTACGCGAGTCGGCCTCAAGCCGCCCACTGAGATCCCGCCCACGGAGCTGCCGGCCACTCCGGAACAAGCTGCGCCAGTACCTGCGGCACGAGCACCCATAACTCCTGACCAGACAGCGAAGTTGAAAGTTCTTGGATATGACGATAATGGCATAGCTGATATCAAGTACGAGGCCAATGCTGCAGCTGTAATCGAAAAAAACCAAACGGCAATGCAGCGTACCGACCAAACGATCAGAGAATCCCTAGGGTTTGGACCGGTGCGGGTCGAGGGCGCACAAACTGCTGAGGAGATTTGGGCTGAACATAAAAAGAAGGGCGCGACCGATGCAGAACTGAAGGCGATAATAAACGGTTATTACGCGGGTGCTGGCAATAGCTCAAGTGGAGGTCTTGGATTCTCATATCAGGCCAGTGAAAGCGACGGGACTCCTAGTATCTGGATTGGAACAGAAGCGACTCGGAAGACTCCGAGGGATGTCCCGAATTACGGGGACCTAACAAGAGAAGAAAGACGAAGTCTACACGAAGAAGGAGATCCTACCTTAAGCGGTCAGGAACTTATAGACAAGGTGCGCCAAGTCTTTGATATCCCCAAGCCGGGGGAGGTGGAAGTGGAAGTGCTGCCTCCGGAGGGAGCTAAACCGGACTATCCGGAAGGCTATGTGCCACCTCCACAAACGACACCGGAGGAGATTGACCGCAGAGAGAAAATATTGACCAAGCTGAGGGCTTGGCGCAAAGACCCGAACCGCAAGGCCAATGAAGCTCCAGGCTTTATGGTCTCTATCATCGAAATAAACGATGAGGTTTTCTCCGCTGTGATGAACGAGAAAGGCACCATCGGCTGGACATCAGAGACATTCGCTAGCGGCATGACTCCAACTCAGTTGCGGCCGGGAATTGAGGAAGCCGAGCTGCATGCCAGAGATCACATCGACAACCTAATTGATATGGGTCTCCAGCCGCTATCCAGTTTTTGGGATGAGGTTCCTGCTGGACCAGACGGGGTGGCTAGTGGGGCCATACTGCGCCCTGGTCAAGAAATCCCCCCTGGAGGAGTGGCAGGACCAGGTGCGCTACCCCCCACTCCAGAAGGAGCTGCGCCAGGACCAGAAGTTCCACCGGAAGTGATCGTTCCTCCGGAAGTGGAAGTGCTACCTCCAGGTAAAACTCGGGAGGAGCTTTTGGCTAAAAGTCCCTTCCGCACTTACATGGACAACCTTCCCGTAGGAACAAAGTTCACCTTAACCAAGGCTGATATTCCAGAACAGAGGCAATGGTGGTTTGACCTTTCTGTCGAATGGGAAAAGGTGGAAGCCAAGCCCGAAGAAGAACAGTACCCGTTTGAGATCATGTTTAATATGCCAGTCGTCTGGAGAGATGTTAACAGGCCGATCCACATGACGACCTCTCAAGTATTTGAGCCTATCGGCTTAGAAAAAATGAAGGAGTTGCTGGAAGGCCGGGAAGTGGAAGTGCTGCCTCCAGAGAAAGCTGAGGGACTACCAGCAGGACTTGTCTCTGACTACTTGGATGGTCTCCCACCAGGAACAACCTTCACTTTGACTGAGGGTGATGTTCCAGAGATTTCGCAGCTGGAAGGTCAGTCCCAGGTCGCCCTCGACAGGGAGAAGTTTTTTGGCACATGGAAACGGGGCCTAGCGGATATAGAAATCCCTGGTGCTGGCCCCCGCGTCGGTGGCCAGGCACTCGCCTTACGCTGGATAAACAGTGAGACCGGTCTTGCTCTCGCTTCGAGAGATTTTGAACCTCTTGGCTCAACACGAATGACAGCGGCTATCGGTCGTTCGATGGTTGAGGAAAAGCGTAAGGAAGCGGGTCCTGCACCCACTGAGCTGCCGCCCACTCCGGAAACTGCGCCAGGACCAGAGCCTTCCCGGACACTTCGGATTGGCCGAGGTGCGAATGGTCAGGTAGTGGTCGTGTTCCAGCATAAAGATGATGCCGATCTCTTTTCTGCGGTCGGACGCATGCGCCGAAAAGCGCAAGGGAAAGAAGGCCCCCGAGGTCCTAGTTGGGAGCGACTCCGCGAGTTGTACCCCGCCGGTGCGGTAAATATCGGGTCATTTTCCCAAGATTATCGTGACCAGATCATGGAGGCGATTAAAGGTCTTCCGGAAGGGGACACTTTTCAGGCCCCGCGCCCAACTCATTTCACCGTAACCCCTCAAGAAGAGTTACCCCCCACTCCGGAGGGCCTCATCCGCAGCACCTTTGATGCAAAGATGGATCTTTATCCTGAAGGGACGAAGTTCACCATCACCACTGACGCTCCGGGGACCGGCCGGTTCAGGGTGGAAACCGATGCCGACGTTAAAACCATTATGGGTGAGGACTATGATGCCTATCTAGGCAAGCAACAAACCATCGGTGAATGGGTAAAGGTCCCAGAGGGGTGGGAAAAGATATCAGGGACACCGTTGGATACGGTCGGGCCTATGCCTTCTGTTGACTTCGTAGACGCTCTTGGCGAAGAAGTAATGTCGTCGGTTCTGAAGAGGAACGGTTTGATGGGGTTGCTCACCGGTGACTTTATCTTTGACAAAGAACCTACGCCTACGGATGAGGCCGCGACTCCCGAAGAAGCAGCTTCACCCCATATGACCGTCGCCCTGGCCGTCAGAGACTTGTTAGAGGCAGGGGAAAGCATTGACAACCCCACGCTCACAAAGATTGCCAACGAAGCCTTTGGTGGAACCCGTGGGGAAGGGGCATACGACCCGCGTGATGCCTACGATGCTGCCGAAGTGGGCCTGAATATGGTCTTCCGACGAGCTGGCGAACCACTGGCGGTCCTTGAACAACTTGTGGACTTCGAAGATTCACAAGAAACCGTGGCGCAGATGCGTCGGCTCATGGCGCTCATGCCCCGGCAATCTGACCGTACTGACGAAGCCGTTGAGATGCAGCAATTCAGTACTCCCCCGGAATTGGCTTTCATAGCGGCCTACCTTTCCGCAGGTTGGCGATCAGGATCGACGAACTGGCGACCAATTCTGGAAGGCTTGGAACCCTCGGCCGGGACGGGAAGCATAGCCACGATGATGCAACTCGGAGGGATGAAGGTCACCGCCAACGAAACTGCCCCCAGGCGCGCCCAACTCCTCAGAGACCAAGGCTTTGAAACCACTGAGCACGATGCCGAGTTCCTGCACAGTGTGATGCCCATCGAGATCCAGCCTGACATTATCGTAATGAACCCGCCCTTCTCCGCTACAGGCGGCAGAACGGTCTCACACGCTACGAAATACGGAGCAAAGCACCTTAAGGAAGCTCTGGCTAGGCTAAGGGAGGGTGGACGCTTGGTAGCCATTGTCGGCCAAGGAATGGCCTACAACAGGCCAGCCTTTAGTGAATGGTGGAATCGTATCGCGGATCAGTACAACATCAGGGCCAACGTCGGGATAAGTGGAAAGCACTACGGGAAGTGGGGAACGAATTTCGGGCAGCAACTCCTTATCATCGACAAGACGGGGCCGACTCCTGGGAATACGGTTGCCGAGAGGGTTGAAAGTATTATAATAGGGGAAGATCTCACCCCCGAAGAAGCACTTGAGCTTCTCGATCCACTTGCCTGGGAGGAGATCAGTGGCCGACTGGCTGAACGACCAACGGAAGAAGGCGTACGAGGTCCTGAGGGAGCAATACCACCTGGACCCGGGGCCGGCATTCAACCCCCTCCCGATACTCCTGTCGAACGCCCTGAACGAGGACCGGAACGGGTCGATAAACCTACCCCCGGAGTTGGGGGACCGACCGAGCGCCCGGAATTGGGAGGTGTGGACCCAGGCGCTGGGGCAGTACCCGGCCCAGGTCCTGGAGGCCCTGGGGCAGGTTATGGAGAGGGAGGACGCGGAGGTCCCGGAGGACCCGGCGGAGCTCCCGGAGTGGGCGGCTTACCTGGTGGTGGAGACCTTGGACGAACTGGACCTAGTCCTGGCCTAGAAGAAGGCCCAGAGTTCGGGGCCACAAACACCGTATTCAAAAAAGACGAAGCAGAAGAAGCCCTTGAACGGCTCCGGAAAAGGATCAAGTCACAACTCGACGTTGGCCTGGATCCGGACATGATGAAGGATATGTTCAAGGTCGGGGGAGCCCTGTTTGAAGGAGGACTCCGGAGGTTCGCGGATTGGTCCAAGAAGATGATTGATCTTCTTGGCGAAACGGTGCGGTCTGTACTTCAATCCGTCTTCGACACCGTCAAGGGCTTCTACGAGAGTTCGTCCCAGGAAAAAGGGGCTCAATACACCAAAGAAAATCGACAGAGTGTGGTCGATGAGATCGCGCCCTTCTCACAATACACCGTTCGAAAAGCAAACTTCGAGGGTTCCCAACCGCACCCTGCCAATATCGTCGAGAGTTCTATCCTCGCCAGCGTAGAACCTCCAGACTCCACCTATGTACCGGACATTCCAAGTGAAGTCATAACCGAAGGTCGCTTGAGTGACCTTCAAATGGAAGCGGTCAGCTACATCGGCCAAAGACACGAGACTGTTTTCGTCGATGGAACCCGAGCTGGATTCTGGCTTGGAGATGGTACAGGACTTGGAAAAGGCAGGGAAATCGTAGGGGCAATATGGGACAACTGGAACAAGGGTAGGCGTAGAGCTGTATGGATATCAGTCAACCATGTTCTCGGCTCTGACGCTGAAAGGGACGTCGTTGATATGGGCGCACCCATGAAGGTGCTCAGGCAGAAGGAAAATAAATACAAGGCTGGAAAACCAATAGATGACCAGGACGGGATATTGTTCTCCGCTTACTCTATGGTCTCCTATCGCATCCGGGGGCAGAGGCAGCGATTCAATCAAATGATCGACTGGATGGGACCGGACTTCGACGGAGTGATTGCCTTTGATGAATCCCACCTACTCAAGAACGCGCTGAAAGGTGATCGAAGTGGAACAGGTATTGAGCAAGAGGGGGGCACACAAAGCGGTCGGATGGCTGCAATGCTGGAAGAAATGTATCCCAAGGCCAGGTTCATCTATGTAAGCGCAACGGGAGCCACGGTCCCGCGCAACATGGGCTACATGACCCGTCTTGGACTCTGGGGTGCTGGACGACCTTTCCCGCAGTTCATTGACTTTCTCAATGCCATGCAACGGGGTGGTTTGGGGGCTATGGAAATGCTCTCGCGGGATCTCAAGGCCATTGGATCCTACATGAGCCGAATCATCAGCTATGAGGGTGTCGGCTACGACACGATCACCCACGAGCTGACCCCAATGGAAATCGACTCCTACAACAAGGCCGCTGACATATGGCAGGAACTGATCACCGAATTTGAAGCAGCCCAAGCCAATGCGAATCAACCGCGTAGCGCCGGGGGTGTCTGGAGCGCGTTTTATGGGGGAGAACAAAGATTCTTCCTTCAGTACATGATGTCCCTGAAGCTACCAGACCTTTTCGCTGCGGCCACTAAAGATCTGGCTTTAGGAAGGACAGTTGTCATCAATCTCTTCAACACAAACGAGGAGATGACTGACAGGATGGTTAAAGCGGCCAAGGCAGAAGGAATCTCCATCGACGAACTCGACTTCACTCCGAAACAGATGATTATTGATTTGATCAATAGGTACTTTCCTCTTATTGAGTATGTCGACACCATCGACCCTCAGACCGGAGCCCAAATCAAGGTCATCAAATATCAGAAAGATAAAGACGGCAACACGACGGATCAGCCAGTTATCAACCGTGAGAACCTGGAGAAGCAAGCTGAACTCCTCGAAAAGCTCGCGGACGTGAACTTCCCCGATAACCCGATGGATAAGATCGTCGAACACTTTGGGGTCGAGAACATTTCTGAAGTCTCTGGACGAACGAAGCGGCTCGTAAGGGGAGAGCACGTTATTCGCAAGGTTAAAGGTGTCAAACGAGATGAGCTTAACGAATATGAGACCGCGAACCTACAGGATGGAACCAACCGGATCGCTGTCATTACAGGTTCAGCTGCAACCGGGATCTCGATGCACTCCGATCTGTCCAAGAAGAATCAGCAGCAGCGCGTCTTCTATGCCTTTCAGTTGAACTGGAGCGCGGACAAGCAACTCCAATCGTTTGGCAGGGTCCATCGTTCCAATCAGGACAGCGCACCGATATACAAATTACTGAGAACCAATCTCAAATCTGAGGAGCGAATCGTTAATGCCACGTCGCGGCGACTGGCTGGCCTGGGTGCTTTAACTACAGGAAGCCGGGAAGCTCTTGCGGGGGGGCTGTTTGAAATAGAGGACCTCACCGACGTTTACGGTGAGTCTGCCCTGGTCGTCACCTACGATGACATTATGAGAGACAGGGTCGAAGGGATAGAAGGTGGACCTGAACTCGTTGGGATCATGGGAATGCTGGATGGCAACGGCAACGTGGATCGGCAACATTCCTCTAACGTGAATCGTTTTCTCAATCGGATCATGGCCCTCCACGTTGACGTTCAGAACGCTGTATTCAATAGATTTTACGACCACTATCAACGAATCGTCCAGATGGCTAAGGACGAGGGATCATTCGACAGAGGCATACAGCCCATTCGAGATAGGAACTTCAACAAACCAATCGGGGTGACCGTCAAGAAGAAACCCAATAACCCAGAAACGGTCCATGTTGATCAAGACTCCGGAGCAAAAACCGAACTCATAGATCTGATTGCGACCTATCCAGTCCAGAAGCTGACCTATGAGGACGCCCAAAAGATGGGGGGTACTGCGAACCGGGGATTCGTTGTGAATGTCAGGAGCAAGAAGATCTATACGGTCTACCCCACGGATAAAACCAAGTACAGCGCCGAGGCTGTGCGAAAGGGTTTCCCCGGAACACAGCCCCTTTTCGCCCTCACTAATCCCAAGGGTCTCACCCATGAAGTACCCGAGTTCCAACTATCAGAGGGGCAGAATTTCCAAGATCCTCTCGTGTTCCAACAAACCCAAGCAGCTGCGGAAGCAATGCGACGGAGGCAAGCACGGAAGGCAGAACTAGCAACATCCAGACAGGAGCAGGAGAAGGAGCGGGCGAAGCCTATCAAGCCAGGAGAGAACGTCATCTATCTAGGCAGCCAATTCAAGGTCTTGGAATGGTTCCTTGAGGATGGAGTAGACATGGTCTCGCTAGAGAAACCGAAGGGCCAATGGGGGCCTCTGGAAGGATGGGATCCCGGGCAGGAGATTAAGAATGTTCCTGTAAGTGAAGTCTCCAGGAGAGAAACTCGGGACCGGCCACCTTTCAAGGAGGGGGAGAGGGTCATCTATAAAGGCGAGGAATACCATGTGCAAGGACCGGTTAACGAAGAGGGCTTTATTGCGCTCGAAGCTACCAAGGTGTACCCGACCTTTGAGAATGTTCCCGTAGAGCTAGTCGATCGGCCGGGGGAGCAGAGCATACCTGACACACCTGAACCCTCAGAGATCATCGGAGTGGGAGAGAAGGTTATCTATAAAGACCAGGAAACCACGGTTTTGAGAACCTGGACTGACAACCAGGGAATCCCCATGGTTGATATCGAAGAAGGCGCACTTGGTCTAACAACTGGAACTGGTGCCTTCCCGAATGTGCCATCCATCAGTGTTCCTCGCAGCGAGGTCACTCGGGTGGGGGATGCAGCGGGGAAGGCCGCGGCAATACTGACCAACCAACAAATGTGGGAAGCAGAACTCACGCTTCTGGGCGACACGGATCAGGTGACCGTCACCATGCTCATCGGAGCGGTGATCCCGGTCTACGACAAGGTCATTGGTTCTGGTGATACCGCACTCAGGCGACTTCGCGTTGTGCGCACCGTCTTGGACGATGGAACCGCATACGTCGGGATGCACATTATGCCGAATGAGGTAGGAAGCCTCAAGGAAAGGCTCGGCATCGGAACCCCTTTGGGTGCGGCCACAGCTCAAGAAATCTACGAGATGGTTGAGGGCGGCGCAGTAATCGAGCTGGACAATGGCTGGCGACTCCGGATGACGAAAGTACACCGTGAAGCCGTCATGGAGTTGGATACTCGGGGCAAGTACCACAAGGATGAACTCATAAGCTACGGCATGATCATGGAGATCCTTCAAGCCAAGCGTCGGTTCTTCGTTCCTCTTGACGCTACAGAAGGACCTAAAGCCATTGGCGCCATGCTAGAGCTTCACAAGGCGGTACGAAATATCACCACAGAAAGCGGTGGAGGTAATATCCCAGGTCCCGGTGTAGGTGGCGACCCCGGTGTAGCTGGCGACGCTATGGATGCGGGTGATCTGGCATTACCCGGAGATACTGTAGCCGGGACCAGCGGGAGCGCGGACGAACTGACTGACTTCGACCAAGGTGAATACAATGAGGCATACACCCGCACCGCAAGCCAGGCGCAGGGGATCCCGGAGACTCCCGATGAGCGACGAGCAAGAGAAGCTGACCCGGTGCGCGGACAAGTGCCAGACGCGGAGTTCACGGCAGCAGAGGCCAGGGCCGCGAAACTGCCAGGGAACGTCCCAATAAATGTCCTGGCTGAAAAGATGGGAATCTCCTATCGGGATGCCAGGGACTACGTTGCACCAATAGATGCTCCGGTGATCCTTGATGCCTTTCCTGACGACATTCCCGCTGATATGTTCCCGGATGCTGACGATCCTATCCATGCGGGCGGCAGCGAACGAGAGATGACGATGTCCCGAGAACCGAAACCGGGATGGTTTGAGGATGGCCTTCATATCTCCTACCCGGATGTTTACGAAGCCTATGAACAGATCCTGATCGCATTGGGGAAGAACGTCCCCATCCGAATTGGACGATTCAAGAATAAAGCCAGGGGCATCTTCAAGATTTTCACAGAGGTCATCCGACTCAACAAAGCCGACAACATACCCACCGCTGCCCATGAGATCGGTCATGCCATAGAGAAAGCTGTCTATGGATGGTCCAGGTCGGGAGGCCCTTCTCCGTTTACACTTCTATCGCCGGGGATTTTTGTTGAACTGAGGGAAATGGGGAAGGCCCTCTACGGAGCAAGACGTCCTAACGCTGGTTACGATCGTGAGGGATGGGCTGAGTTTATGCGCTATTACCTCACCGGCGATCTGGCCGAAGAGAAGGCCCCCCGCACCTACAGGTGGTTCACTGACACCTTCTTGAAGGACAACCCAGATATTCTTGAATCACTGAATAAGGCAAAGGAGCTCACCACCAAGTACAGATTGCAGGGCACGAAACTGCGCTTGAGAGGTGGCATCAAGTGGGGCCAGGACAAATCGAACCGCTTCCTGACCATGATGAGGGACATGAGCTACAAGACTTGGGTTGAAATGCTCTCTCCTCTGGAACACATGAGCGCGGTAGCTGAAAGGTTGTTGGGTCAACCTCTGCGAGAAGAAGAAGATCCTTACCTGACAGCCAGATCTAGACGGCTCACGGCAGGGGGCAAAGTCAACACGATGGTCCACAGATCCATGATTGACATTGCTGGAAACAAAGTCGGTCCACCCTTGAATGATATGGAAGCCCTGGTCAAGGGACAGCAGGAGGAGTTTGCTTGGTATCTCTGGGGACGAAGGGCCCAGGAACGATGGAGGGATCATAATAAAGACCCTGGTATGTCTTTGGCCGATGCCGACTGGATTGTTGAAGAATTGGAGACTCCAGAATTTCTATTGGCTGCGCAGATGTTCTACGACTGGAATAAGTCTTTGATGAATTACGCCAGGCAAGGGGGTCTGCTCAACAAAAAAGCATACGACGCTATCCTTGAAGGTAGCCACGATTACATGCCTCTGTACCGTGTTTTTGATGAGGTTGATCCGGAGTTCACAAAAGAGTTTTCGGGCAGAGGGCGAATGGGCGGCGGCAATGCTTTCCCATTCATGAAGGGCAAGCGCGGGGGAAGGATCAGGGATCCTTTTACTGTGGCTGTTGAACGTGCCAGGAGGATCATCCTTCAGACTGATCAGAGAATTGTCCTCATGCAAATCATGAGGATGGGTGCAGACCCCTGGATGGCGGACGGGATGGGCATTGAGATCGAAGAAGTGGCAAGGCCTAACGTGCCTATACCCGTCAGCATAGAGCAGACCCTCAGACAACTACTCAAAGAGGCTATAAGTGCGGAACAGAAGAAGCTGATCAATCAGCTGCTCAGCGGTGGTGTCCAACAAGCCATTGCAGGAGCAGAGTCAATGGACGAGCTGGTTATTAAATTGAAGAAGGAGTTTGCTGAGCTTGGAATCCTGTCAGAAATGCTGACCTTCTTCGTCCCGGCCCAACGTCCGAAGGGCAGCGAAGCCGATCCTATCGTACCGATCACCGACAAGGACGGAAAGATCCGTTGGTTCCAGGTTCCAAATGATCTATACAAACTCCTGGAGGGCCTCGACATTTACCGCTTAGGGTCCACCCTGGACTTAATTCTCGGGTCACCGACCAGGGCGATGAGAATGACGACCACCGCTTTGAGGCCGGTCTTCGCCCTCTGGAGAAACCCCATCAAAGATCTCCAGACCTTCATCATGCACACCCAATCGGACAAAAAACCTCATATGTTGGTCGCAGAATGGCTCACCACTATGGCGGACATTGTGAGAAACGGTGAAGACTCACCCTACTTTGCTCAGTTCTTACGCTTTGGACTTGAAGCGGGAACTCAACTTGGGCAGGACATTAGACAAACCAAGAGAGCGGTGGAAGGTTTGTTCCAGGGCAAGTGGGTGCGAAAGATGCATTCCCCTCTTGATGCCTACAGAGATCTAATGTCCATCCCTGAGATGGGGACCAGGGTTACAGAATTAAGGTTGATGGCCGAAAAGGTTGGTTGGAAGCCTGGAGAACAGATGACCTTCAACCAATCCATACAGTTAATGAACGCTTCTAAATTGGCTTCAGTGGATTTCACCGCAGCGGGATCAATGGGTCGAAAGTTCAATCAAGCCATCCCATTCTTCAACGCCAACATCCAGGGCAACAGGCAGTTCTACGAGAACATGAGGGACAGGCCCCGAAGAACGATCCTCAGGGGCTTGTCCGTATTTACTATCCCGACCTTGATTCTGTGGTGGATCAACAAGGATGAAGAATGGTACCGGGATATGCCCTGGTGGGAGAGGTTCACCTACTGGAACATCGGGAAACTGAAAGTACCATTCATTGGTAAGGGGAAATGGGAGTTGGACATTCTCGAACCGCTGCAAGGCGAATTTGATTTACCCTACATCTATCAGATTCCCCGGGCCTTTGAGTGGGGAGCAGCCTTTAGTGCGCTTCCGGAAGCCCTGTTCGATGCCGTGTATGAGGTGGATCCCGTAGGGATGAAGAAGGTCTTTGGTCACATCTTTGATGTAGTCGTACCGCAGAACTTGCCACCCACAGCGGAAATCCCCATTGAGATCGCTGTCAATATGGATTCCTGGACTATGAACCGGATCATTCCACAGGCCGAAACGCGGTACCCTGCTAGTGAGCAAAAAGGGAAATACACATCACGGCTAGCCACCTACCTTGCACGAATATTCCCTGAGATAACTTATCAGTTGGGAATCACCGAGCAGCCCGAGATCCCTGGGAGGATGCTCGGGAAGATCGGGTCCCCGAGAGTGTGGGATCATGCTATCCGGGGATTCTTTGGAGGTGTTGGGCCTGAGCTCCTTGATACCGTAGGGTTAGGCACACGACCTTTTGGTGGCAATCTGAGAGATGCACTCATGGGTCCCAACGATGACTCACTTCCCGTTGCCAGCTGGCTATTCTGGATGACAAGACGCGGCGGCAAGAAAGCTGGACGATCACAGACCATTGATGACTTTTATGAAGAATGGGCGCGGGTGAACAAAAACTACGAGAACGGTCAAGTCAAAGCCTACGCATTGGGAGAAAAGTCAGAAGTGGAACAACAGAGGTTTAGTGCTAGGTATCAATGGCCCGAAACACCGGAGCGTCGCAGGTATCGTCTACAACTGAATGACGCTGAGGCCGCTATGCAGGTACTGAATTTACTGGAACGCAATATCACTAATTATAAAGAGCTTGAGGTAACCAGACAGATCCAGGTGGGCATCGCCCGAGAAGCTCTCGACCATCCTAAAGTCCCAATGAATCAGTGGGAAACAGAGGTTTATGAAGCAGAGATCCGGAGCATGCCGCTCCGCGAGAAAACGCGAATAATGACCGCGGCATACATTAGAGCCAACACCGTTGGCAATGACCCTGAATCCATCTGGGGCACAGCTGCGGCTTTAGGCATCCCAAGGGATGAAGTCGCAAGACTGATCGACAATACAACGACGAGGATTATGTTGCTTCAGATCGACAAGAACCACCCAGATGCAACTGCGGAACAAGTAGAGGAGATTGAGGAACAAATTAGACAGTTGCACGATAGACGGCTCCTTGAAAGGTTCCAAGCAACTCCAATCCGAGCGAGGTTCCCCGACGTACCGCCAGATCGACTACCACCAACCCCCTAGCGAAGGAGGTTTGTATGAATGACGTCAACCACAACCTAAAAAGTTTCAAGAACAAAGTCGTGGAAAGCATGAGCTTGAGAGTTATCATTTGGCTGCTTGTCGGCAGCGGCAGCGGGGGTGCAGCCTTCGCCTGGGGTAGTGACATTTGGCAATCTGTGGGTAGGTCAATGGAGAACGCTGCCAACATTGCCACGATGACGACAGCCATGAACGCTCACAATATCTCGGAGGAGGCGCAGCTCGCGCAGATCCAGCAAGACCTGACCTACCTCAAGATGCTGACCGGGATCGCCCAGGTCCGGACCACTGGCGACGAGCTGACCGCTGCGATCAATACCAAGTCGCAAGCCTTGAGATTCCGTCCAGGCCAGGAAGTCTGGATCACCAACTACTCGGATCCCGGTGACGTGCGAGTAAAGGTCAAGATAGAGGAGACAGCTTTCCGGGACGACCCTGACATTTTGATGCGCCTGAGTAAAAGGGCTGGCGAGGCACTGGAGGCTTCAGGTAGCGAAATCGACGTGGCTTTGGAGCCCGTTCATGTTGAGACCAAAAAAGACGACGACTAAGGAGGGATCATGAATTTAGTCAACAAGCTAATTTTAGTGATTGTTCTAATGGGTTTTTCAGGCTGTAATGGAGGGCCAGCAGCCCCCGCAGTACTCGTCACCGTCCACGTTTACACGAACAACGATGGTGGCTCGGTCGTATGGTGTCCCGAGGAGCTGGATCCGGCCCCTACGACCTGGACCTACACCGGAACGGCTGAGGTGGACGAGGACCACGAAGATGTTCTCACTCAGTGCGAGCTGGAGTGATTGGCAACCGCAACCTCTCTTCTCATTTCACGCTGCACGAGTTCCTCCGATCTCAAACGGCGGAGCGTAACGATGAGTGGATGGAGGAGCAGTTCAATCCCCCCGACAAGGTCGTGGAGAGCCTGGAATACCTGGTTGAGACAGCCATCCAGCCCGTACGCAACGCCCTCTCCTATCCGATCAGGGTGTCCAGTGGCTACCGAGGTCCGGGAGTCAACGAGGCCGTAGGCAGCACTCCATCTTCGCAGCACCTTATAGGTGAGGCCGGGGACCTGGGGGTGTCCCGGAACTTCCTCAGTGATCCGGATACCGCCCTGATCCGTTGGAGGATCGAGGAAGATATCAGGAAGAGTACGGGCTTTGAGGTCCGTCACGGAGTCAACGCCAACTTCTATCTGTTCGCCATCATCTGTCTGCGCCTGGAAGGGTTCGATATTGACCAGCTCATTCATGAGTTCGGCCAGGACTTCGGTCAGCCGGCCTGGGTCCACGTTGCAGCCTCCAAGCGACAGAGCAAGCGAGAGATCCTTCTCATCAGCAGCTTCTCCAGCCCCAAGGTGCAGCGGCCCACTGTCGAGGAAGCCCTGCGCTATGGGACAAAAGAGCCATGAGAGGGTTCGCCCAAAGCAGGACCAAGCTGGCCTTGAGCTTGTTGATCTTCGCCACAGCCTCAGTGTTCCTGGTCATGGAGTACATCGGGGAAAGCTCCTGGGTGACGGTTGTGATCGCGGTCCTCGGATTGTATGCTAGTTCCAAGGTAGCACAGGATTGGGTCAAGAATGGGAACGGTCACCGGCGACGGAGGCCAATCGACCACAGTGAACCCGACCCGCCCGTGCCGTAGTACAGACGTCTGTACCATGACGAATGAAGTCCGGATGCCCATAGTTCGATCCCCCCGCGAGTGGCCGGTCTTTGTCTGGATCATCATCATTGCTGGCATCTTCGTGGTCTGGACCGCTTGGCAGAGTGCCGGGGCCAATCGTGACATTCGAGAGAAACAGGCAGAGATTGACCTCTGGACCGAGAAGATCGAGGAGATCGTTGACAAAAAGAAGCGGGACGATGCCAACCTC
>SDBT01005645.1_pt1 | contig 20928 bp, 21 predicted proteins | sample 2277101 | NCBI WGS metagenome assembly SDBT01 (sample SAMN10404973, study PRJNA504765) | marine sediment metagenome | isolation source: marine sediment core GS10_PC15, 103 cmbsf | place: Arctic Ocean: Southern Knipovich Ridge | collected 2010
AGTGAGCTTCTGCATATGCGCCGGGGAAATCACATTGGCGAAGTCATTAACAAGGCCCTTTGGTTTTGGGAAGGGGCGTTCTGCCCTGGCTGCAGAAATTATGATCAGAGAGAGAAGGAAAATTGCAGCTAAGAGAATAACGTGTTTCAATTTAGGAGATCGCGACATTGGTTTGACAGAAGTCCTCAGGATTTGAATAGCCATAACCCACACAACCGAACTCTTCGCAATTGACAAGTGGGATCAAAATCTCATGGGCATTACCCAAATAAACAGCAAAAACATTTGGACTATACAACGAAATCAATCCTAAATCACCATATTTCGAGGGCTCGGAGGTCTGACTACCTGCCCCTCTCTTACGATCGTTTGGTGCATCTCGGTTAGGGTATCAAATCGCTCGGCGAAGGCTCTGCAGTTCACACACCGCATTTATCCAGTAATTCTCGCATAATATCTTCATATTTTGAGCCTGGAGCGGTTTTTTTTATAACTCGATAATTCTCTTTTAGAATTTCCACTGCCTTCCCCTCCGGCAAATAAGGGATCCTGGTAGCCGCAATAAGGCTTTCAAGAAAAACGCCTTTGGCGCGGTTTATTAACTCGCTTTGATTGCGGATATGGACATATACGACTTCCGCTTCGATCAGGATGCTCGTCTTTCTGTTTTCGGCATTTGTTAATCTGGCTTCAATACTCGCCGACGAGTCAGTCAGAACAGGTGCCTGAATCATTTTGGCACTACCGAAATTGATTTTCTCCCTCTTATAAAGTGCATGATAGAAAGCGGTTGGATCGCTAATCGTATTCAGGGCGAATTCCTTGCCGGCAAGAACATTTCTGAGGGTATTTGAGCCTTTGTACATCTCAATTGCAACCGATTTCAAATCCCTGGTTTTTACTCCGAAAGGGGCCGCGTGAGGGACACGGTTGTCGAAGCTTGAAATGACAATCTCATAAAGCCAGTTCTTTTTCATCCCCAACTCCATTAATGTGCTCATTTACTATTCTCCATATTGACATTTCTATCAATTACTTGACCGGTCTCATTATTCATGATACGAAAATGAAAATTCTATTCAAGAGGATCTTTTTATGCAACTTCTGATCAGTGTTATAAATGAACAAGAGGCAAAATCCGCGGCCAACGGAGGGGCCGATATCGTCGATGTAAAAAATCCCGTCGAGGGGTCTTTAGGCGCCAACTTTCCGCGCGTAATCCGCTGCGTTCGCCAGAGTATACCTTCGGCCCTTCCGGTAAGCGCCGCCATCGGAGACGCACCTGATAAACCGGGCGCCACTGCCCTGGCGGCTTTGGGGGCTACGGTTTGCAGCATCCAGTATGTCAAGGTAGGACTATACGGAACCTCGTTGCCGCCACAAGCGGTTTATCTGCTTAGGGAGGTCTGCCGGGCCGTCCGGGACTATGACGATAGGACCAAAATCATTGCTGTAGCCTATGCCGATGCCCACAAAATCGGATCCTTGCCTCCACTTGAGTTGCCCGCCGTGGCCATCGAAGCCCAAGCGGACGGATGTATGCTGGATACGGCCGTTAAAGGTTATGGCTCGCTTTTTTCACATCTCAATGACGGCAAATTGCGGGCTTTCGTACAAAGCTGCCATAAACGCGGACTCCTTTGTGCCTTGGCAGGTTCGCTTGGTGCAGGTGATATCCCGCGCCTGGCAGAAATCGATCCGGACATCGTCGGATTTAGAACCGCTGCCTGCCTGGGCGACCGCATCCACGGTGTAGTGGACCGCCGGCAGGTTGAACGGCTCAAAGATCTGATTGCAGCAAACAGGTCCCCTTTGTCCGGCCCGTCTCAAGCAATTGCGCCAATCGTTCAGGATACTTCCCATTAACCACCCACACATCCAGCTTGTATTGCCTCACAATAGAGGCAAAATGACGATCCACGCCCCTGCACCGGACCAGTTGATTTAGATCGATTTCTTCTAAGAGCTCGGCTTTGGCATGGGAGTCGGGGTTATCGGTATAGAGCCCGTTCACGCTTTTTACCAGGACCAGTTGCTGGGCCCCGGCCAGGCCGGCCACCCAGGCGGCAATGGAATCGGCGGTCACATCCCAGCTCCGGGGCAATTGGTCGGTCTGAAAAAGAAGATTATAGGTCAAAAGCACAGGCACACGCCCCGCGGCCAAGACCTTACGTGCGTCTGCCAAACCATGTACCAATTCACCATTCGGGATCAGGGAGGAAATCAGGTATCCGTATTGGTCCATTGCCAGTATGGCCATCCAGTGGCTCGCATCCTTGTCAAGACCGAACCGCCGGTCATAGTCCCGGACTGTATTGGCGAAAGCCCCGCCCCCCGGCACAACCAGAATACCATGCCTGGATCCAACTTCCGAAAGCCTCTTCAGCAGCTCCACCAGTTTACTGCTTTGCCCAATCCTCCCTCCGATCTTGATAACCGCTTTGATCATCCAATTCTCCCGGTCGGTTCTTGGGCCAGTAAGTAGGCCACGGCCAAGGCGGGAAAGGCGGCCAGCGCCTTGTCTCCCCATTCCCGTTCCAGCTCAATCACTTGTAGATTCAGACGCCTGGCCACTTCTTTGGCTAAGTATCCCCCGCTTCCAGCCACGACCAGCGGAGGATTTGCATCATCCTGCAATCCGGACAACACCTGAAAAAGTGCTTCAGCAATCTGTTGGAGCTGTTTTTCCCGAAGGTAGCAGGCCAATGTATGGATCTCGTCTTCGCTCATTATTTGACCGTCGGAACAAACCAAACGTGCCAGACGTTCCCGGGCCCCAGGGATGGTTTTGGCTCTGCTGTCGGCAGTTGGGCAGGTGTATTCCTCCGGGGTTATTTGACCTAAAACGAGATAAACATCCGCCATGGCGGCAAAATACTCTGCAGCGACACGGCAGGGCTCCCCTCCCACAGGGACCTGGTTCACCACTGTATTCGGGTTTGTCCGCAAGATCCCCGTATACACCAATTCTCCAGATCCGAGTCGTTGGGTGTCGGTGCGACCGCGGTTAGTCACCCTTCCACCCCTTATGGGGATAATGTCTGTGGTCGTGCTGCCGATATCCATCAGAATACAATCGGAATGCTGCGATGAGATAAACAGGGCGCTGGCCAGCCAGTTGGTTGCCGCACACTTCAAGGGGGCTTTTCTCGCTTCATCCAAGCTCAAAAACCTTCCATCCAGGGTAAAGGGATAGACAAGAGTCTTTTCAAAGGCCCGTCCAATAGCGTCAAGGACAAAAAGCACGCCTTCACGCTTCATGCGGAAAACGTCGGATAACTCGGCCGTCATGGTCACCGCAACTCTATGAGGCCCTTGCATCCCCAGTTCCTCTCCCACGTCCCGGAGCACCGCAGTCAGACTCTCTCGATCCCGCCAAATCTCAAAGGGACGCAGAGCGGTACGGACATTTTTCATTTCCCTGCCCTGCCGTTCCAGTCGAACAGCCTTGATATTGACGCCGCCTATGTCCCACCCGATAATAGGCCCATCTATGGATCTCATACTCAATTCCTCAATTACCTCTTGAATTGGTTTTTGAATCATCTTCGGACTCCTTTTTTGTGCTGAAGGTGGCGCTTCCGGATAAGGATACGTTTGCCGGAAGAACGTCATTGATAAAGGCTTCCCAGATTGCTTCAGCCAGATTGATGTTGACAACACGGCGCAGCCCCACGTATGCTGTCGTCAATCTGGGGTTTATCTCAATGATTTGGCAGCCCTCATCGGTAAGGAGGATGTCCACCCCAACGTACCCTCTTAATCCGGGTACAAGTGAAACGGCTCGCATCGCCGAGCCAAGGACCGCTTCATATTGGTCGCACATGAAAGGGACTTCGCCCCCGCGATAAATAAACGGCGTGCCGACCTCAATAAATTGCTTGTTAAGGCTCAGACACAGGATATCCCGGCCTGCGACCAGAAGGGAAACACTGGCGTGAACCCCTTCAACATAACGCTGAAGTAGTAGCTGTTTTCCGTAATCCCGGTCTTTTTCCAGTGCCATTTGGAGTGATGAGACGTCGCGGATCATACTTACGCCCTTGCAGCCCACGCCGTCAATGGGCTTGATGACCAAAGGAAATCCGATTTCCTTTGCCTTTTCCACCGCACCCCTGACGTCGATACACCATGTGTCGGGCGTTGGCAATCCGGCCTGGAGGAACCGTTTGTAACAGACCCATTTATTGGCGGAAGCGGCAACGCTGTCCGGATTGCTGCCTAAGAGGCGCACGCCTCGGCTCTGCATCAGGGCGCTCAGGCGGGCCAAAATGCCGTTGCTTTCGGGCGCGATAATCAAGGCTGCGGTGCATTGCTCAGCCAAGTGAGCAAGAACCCTGAAATGGTGGGCCGCGTCAAGGGTGATCACGCGGTCGGCGGGAAGGGAAATGTGTGGCAGTCGGGGATCACGTGTCGTTGTGATTTTTGCCCCTCCCCAGTCCCGGAAATCCGCGAGCACCGCCTGTAGCATAGCCAAGCCCTCTTCGGTTAGATCCTCCGGCAGCTGGGTTTCAGGCCATCCACCACCCGAACAGTATTCGTAAATAAGAACACTCGGCACCGAGGATATCATGAAAATCATTCCTGTTATAGACTTGATGAAAGGCCTGGTTGTACACGCCGTAAAGGGAGAGCGTGAACGCTATCAACCAATAGAAAGTATCCTGGCCTCCAGCCCGGATCCCCTCGAAGTGGCCCGCTCGCTTCAAGACGAGACCAACTGCAGAGACCTGTATATCGCGGATCTCGATGCAATACTGGGCACAGGCCACAACAGAAAGGCCATCAGCGATATCGCATCACAACTGGATGTCCGACTTTGGGTTGATGCAGGGGTTGCTGATGCTGAATCAGCGGGCGCTCTTTTGGCCACTGGCGCAGAGGTGGTCATTATTGGATCGGAGACACTCATCGGACTTGAGCAACTCAGATACATCTGCGAGGCAGTCCCCGAAAAAAACCTCGTTTTAAGCGTTGACATCTCCCGAGACCGGGTCCTCTCTCTCTCCGAATCCTTGAGAGGCAGTGATCCGTTGAGGGCGCTGGATCGTCTGACGAAGGAAGGCCTGGATCGCTTTATCCTGTTAACACTCGATATTGTGGGCGCCGGCAGCGGTCCGGACCTGCATCTGCTCCGAAGGGCAAAGCGCAATTTCCCCGATCATACGCTTGTTGCCGGCGGTGGGGTAAAAACGCCGGAGCATCTTCAAGCCTTGTCGGCCACCGGGATTAGTGGCGTCCTGGTTGCAACTTCACTGCACAGAGGTTGGATTACCGGCCGGGACATACGGGCTCTACAATAGTGGGGGCAAATCATTCTCAACAAGGTAAACGAACAGGGCGGCAGCCACAATATCCGCCGTTGTCCCGGGATTCAGGTTGTGCTTTTCGTTCCGCAGGGAAAGGTCGAATTTTTCAATCTCCTCTTGCCCCTTTTTGCTAAAAATGCCGCCCTGCTTTAAAACCAGGCCAGCGCGGTCAGAGACATCAACGGCAACCGCCATACCATTTTTACGCGCAATTAACGTATCCGGCACTTTGGCGAGGATTGAGAGAAAAGTCTGAACAATCGCTGCCGATATACCGACACCTTGATCCATAATCCGTTCCAAGGCAGTGAGCCCGATTTCGAAGGTGATCTCAAAATCGGTCACATACTCCCTTGCCACAGCGTCCCGATCACGGGCCTGCTCCATGGCCTCACCTAGGGTTACGCCAATATCTGTTTCGCGCAGGTCAAACTGCTTCACCGTGCCCATGCCAGCGGGTCTTGCCAGACGAATGGCTTCATAGGCCAAACGGGTGTCATCAACGGTCAGCTTTTTCAATACCGACCTCACGGCGGGTCGTAATCCATCGCCACGATCCAACCCGGCCGCTTTGGCCAAAGGCGCCAATAGAATCACAATCCCCAGGTTGGTATTCACACCTACAAAGCGTCTGGTGGCGCGAATCGCACTTAGTATAATTTCTCCCACCTGGGAATTGGCCGCCCGCCTAAAAGCCGGGCCGATGGCCGCAGCGCTGATAATAAAATCTAAAAAACAGGTATCATCGAAGTCCTTACGCCGGGTCACATTACCGGGCTTTTCGGCACTGACTTCAAGCAGACTGGCCATTTCGGCAGCCCAGCCGATTTTGTCGGGATCCATCATTTCTTTGGGTGTCGTTTGTATCTTCTCAATAATTTTCGGTGAAAAGGAGGATTCCTCCCATCTCCCCACTCTGCAAAAGGGGGGAAGGGGGATTTTAAAATCGACCGGAACTTATTGAGAACTTACTGTCGTTTTTATTTTTAGTACAAAGTCAGCCAAGTATCCGGCTACGTCAAATCCGGTCGCTTTTACCAAACCCCTCCAGCCGGGGATGGTGTTTACTTCAATCAAAGAATACCCACCGCCCTCCATCGGCAGGATATCGACGCCGGCATACTCGGCCCCTAGGGCCTTGGCGGCCCTGACGCTCATATCCGAAAGTTTTTTATCAGGCCTTAACCGCACGGCCCTGGCCCCGTTGGATATGTTGGTTTTCCAGGTTTCCCCCCGGCGCGTCATGGCCGCTACGGCATGATCTCCCACCACAAAGACACGAATATCCTCATGTCCGTGGGGCACATACTCCTGCAGGTAATAGACATAGCGGCCCAGTTCCAGCGCACGGAAAGTCCTGTAGGCAATCTCTTTGTCCGAGACCCTGACCATGCCCCGGCCTTCCGAACCAAAAAGGGGCTTGACCACCACATCTCCGCCCAATTGGTCAAAGGCGGCCATGGCATCATCAAACCGCTCCGTAACAATAGTCCGGGGCACGGGAAGGCCTTCGTCTTCCATCAATGTCAAGGTATAGTATTTATCGACACCACGTTCGATGGCGGATGCCGAATTTAAAAGGCGAACCCCGGCATTTTCCAACCGATGCAAAGCATCCATGCGATAGATGATCTGCTCCAGCGAACCTCCCGGAATTGAGCGAACAAGCACTGCCTGGAAATCTTCCAGAGATTCATTGCCAATACTCAGCCGCAATTTTGATCCGGTGGAGGCCACAAGTCTGGTAACAGGAAAACAGGGCGCTTCAATGCCGCGGACCTTGAACGCTGTTTGCAAGGCTCTGGTGTACCAGGTTTTTTGCTTTCCCAGAATGGCAATTTTCATGATAATAACGATTTTTGTAATATTTCTGAATTCACCCGTCCTGCATGAAAGGTGCGGCCGCTGGTCAGTTCGTTAATATACACTTCAGCGGGACTAAACAGCAAGGGGTCGATTTTGTAGAAATCGAAATCGTTGCGACGGAAAAGTTCGTAAAAGGGGGTACCGTAGTCCATTGAGGCAGAGGAAGGAAGTTTTTCGAAGATCTCTTCGATTTTATCCGGATCTATTTTTGCCGTGTACCAGGCTTGCCCCCCGTAAAGGACAGCATCATTGGTGCGGCCGATGGCCTGCAGGTTGTCCTGAGCAATGGGCGCGATCGGACACACACCGAAGCCGGATAGAATACTGCTGATGTCGAAACCCACCTCAAGCATTTTGTGCAAACCGGTCTCTACCACTCTGGCCGCCACTTGAACCGATCCCGCCAAACTGGCGGTGGGTGCAACAAGAAAGGTGACCCGCTCTGGAGATACTCCGCACTTTTCGGCTGTCCAGGAAGCGACCTCATTGCCGGGGAGTTTATGGCTTTCTAAGGCCAGGACAGCCATATCCGCTTTTTCCCGTATACCCAGCTTCTGCAAGAGTGCCTCTTTGCCGTAAAGGCTCCGGGCCGGACCGGACCCCATGGCCCGGTAGGTCTTTTGCCCTTCTACCTTAACTTCCACAGACCAGCCGGCATATTGAGCGGCCATACAAGCCTCAACCGGATGGTTGACCATGATGCTGACACCTGGAAGCGTAAAATGGCCAAAATTAAGGGGACAATAATCAACTTTGGCAAGCCCGCCAAGGCAGACCTCACTAAAAAGCCGGCCTGCTTCAAGGGAACCCGTCACTTTTACGCCTGCGTCTATCACAGTGGCGCCGCAGACAAGTTTTTCCACAGAGATATTTAGTAAATCCGCATCTGCCGCCATCCGCTGTGCTATCTCGTAAGATCTCTCATTCATGCTTTTCATGTATTAAGATTTCTCCTTTTCCCAAGCTGGTAATATCGCCCGAATAACGCCGGAACGACCCTCCCTCCATTTCCGGGGTAACCGGCACTCCCCATTTTTGGAGACGGTTTAAGAAGAACCTCAGGAATACAGGCCGGCAAACAGATTCAAAGCGATATGTGGGCAGCAGTGGCTCACTTGTGCCAAAGGCGATAATGGAACCTCGTTTCATACCTGCACCAGCTCTTTTTCCTATATGACCAAAGACGAAAACCGAACCGGCAATCATCCTCGCTCCCGCAAACTCACCCACATTTCCCATAACAACAATTAAACCGCGACGCATGACCGCACCTATTTCTGAGCCCGCGTTTCCATTCACAATAATCACGCCGCGGTTTACGCCTCGTTTTTCTCCGGGATAAGCTGCGCCTACATGGTGCCCCGCATTTCCATGGATCCAAATGCGACCGCCCTGCATATGAGCGCCTGCCCAGTCTCCGGCATTCCCCTGGACGGTGATTTCTCCCCCCCGCATGTAGGCGCCGAGATGCGGACCAACGTCACCCCGCACTTCAATTCGGCCCCGACTCATGCCCTGGCCGATCTTCTTGATATGCTGCAGGTCGCCCTGGACGACGATTCTGTCTGAGCGCTCACCGTCCACCTCAAACAGATCGCCGAGTGACACTTTGCGTCGACCGTAAAACACCGGCAGCGCCTTAATTGCCGCATGGTCACGCTCCGCTAAGAAGTCGGGAGTAACACTGTCTGCTTCAATAGGAATCGTGGATGATTCTTTTCGATGCAGGATTACCTGATCCTTTGCGCCTGAAAATTCTTTAACAAGTCCGACACATGATACACATCCCAAAGTTAAACCTCTCTTTGCTTTAAGCTATTTTAAAAAATCAGTATAGATCGGAGGCAGAGCCAAAAAGGACTTAAGGGCATTACACAGGATTCTAACAGCACCCCTGGCACCCATAGGGGGTGTACCCCGCCACATAACGGTGATGGCTCAAGCGTCGTCCAATATCTTGTGCAGATGAAAATGGTGTTGACCTAATTTGCCTCCGTAGTTTCCGGCCGAGATGCGCAGCACTCCCGGCCGGCAAGCGGCCTGGATACCTACTCGAGTCGCCTCCCGCACGGCATCTTCATCCAGACCATCGATGACGATCTCCATAACCGAATTGACCCCTTCTGGCAAAGCGGAATCTACCTGCCGCCGAATAGTGGGACAATAGGCGGTGTTGGTTGAAACCCCCTGTCCTTTGTATATAGAGCCGATCTTGCTCCCGCTTCGCACAACACCGCCGGGAAAAGGTAAAATGACGTCCGGAACGACACGAATAGCGTCCACTGCTGCCTCCGCCGCCGCCAGCGCGCCGGGTTGACTGTCGGCAAGTATGAGAAAATTTCCACCACCGACCGCTTTTTTCACACCAAAGCTCTCTTCAATAACAAACTCCCCGTCCATCACCGGCACACGCCACAATCGCCTTCCTTCCAACAGTTTACTACTCTGAAAACCATCGCCGAAGTAACGAAGTTTGCCACCAACTTTTACATTCTTTTCCGTGCGCAAGTCGTTGTAGCATGCCGAAGTGGGGGAGGTCATTACACATTGCCCCAATCGCAGCATAAGATGCTTTTCCATGTCTCCTTTTGACATGGTAAAGATTAGTACGAGGACGCCTGGCCGTCCGTCCGGAGTCTGGTCGGAAGACAATAAGCCGCCGATGCCTGCCTCACAGCCGCAACCGATGATTGACGTGGCAAAACCAGTCGTTACCCGGGCAGCGGTCATGGCCCAGCGCTCATTGAGAGCGGTTATGATCAGCCGGCTTCCCCACATTTTGAAAGCTTCCGCGAAAGTGTCCTCGATTTCAACAGTATTAATTTGCATGTGCTGTAATTATACTCCTCCGTCTTAGAAATCCCCCCTGGATCATGAATCAAAGAGCCTTTGTCTCAGGGCCTCAGCATCCTTGACGTAAAGATGATCCAGGACGGTGCCGTTCGTTTCGCAAAGTCCCATAACTTCTACTAATCTCTTGTGTGAGCCACCGACTAATCCTTCGGCAATGAGGGCAGCTCCTTGAGCGGCCTCTTTGGTCACCCGGGCAAAGCCCTTTACTTTGCGTACCGGAGCAAAAGCAGAGAGACGGCGGCTCACCTTATCGGTGATCTCCTCGATACGGCAAAGGCGGCCGGAAATCAAAATTTCCCGGGACGATGGAACAATCGACATTTCAGCCGCTACGTATTTTACGAGGCCTTCCAAAAAGGCCTCCCATGCGAGACGGCACCGGGCATCGGATCGGGCCAGAGCCACGAGTTCTTCGGGTGACAGCTGCGGTTTCCCCGCAATGTAAGCCACACCGCCTGAACATAGAATTTCCTTGTGAAAGCTCCCCAGGAGATAAGCCAACTCTCCATCCATGGCTCCCGAAGAGAGATAACCCATACAGCCCGAAGTACCGCCCAGGCCATCCACCACTTTCCCCTTCTCGACTGCCATCACCGCCGTGAAGGCCCCGCCCAGTTCCACGTAGATAAATGAGGTTTCATGGTAATCAATTTCCAGGTGACGGGATTGATCCCATATCCCCAGCGCCACGGCGCACAGCTTGTCCGCCGTGCCCATATCGATTCGGTTGACCTTGCGGTGCACCGGTACCGTAGAAAGATGTATCACGGCTGGAGCAAAGCAGACCGGCAAACCGCTTTCCTTGAGCATATTAATGATCCCATGCATTCCACCCACGATGGCATCGTGCCCGCGGTCTCGTTCCTGGCTGAGAACGATGAGCTTCATTTGCTCGCTCGTGATGTCTTGCGCCCTTACCCAGGGCAACCCGTATCCGGAGGGGCCGACAATCATGTCCACCGGCGCAGCCAGTTGCAGCATGTCCACCAATACCTCCGGTTTCGCAACGAGTTCCGCGGAGGAAATCGTCCTGTCCAGAAAAAGGTGATCTCCTTCCAGGCCACATACATCAAAGCTCAACGTGCCCGGATCAATGCCGATAGCGCGGATCATACCACTCCATTAAATTGACATCTTTCTGTCGCTCATGTAGCCCCAGCGCAATTGCTCTTCCTGGGTGTATTTTTTGCCCAATTGCACACTCAGGGTGGCTCGTTCAAGCTCCTTGCCCAAATAAAAGGCATGCGACGATTCCGTCACATCAAGTTGGGCAAAAATATCTTGCGGGTTGGTGCTCCGAATGAACATGTCGCGATTGAATACGTAAATCCATGTGTCGTCAGTGAAGATGCGAAAATTTTTATCGCTTACCAATTGATGCATATGGCGCAGCTCCGCCTCGCTGTAGGACTCGTGGGGAGGGTCTTTCACTGTAAGCAGACCATCATCGATGTCCTTCGGCAGCAACCGGCTTTTATGGGCGTAATACATCAGCTTGCGGGCGAGATCTAGTTCTTTTACAGCCCCCCGTGTCCAGCTGATCACTTCTGTGCTCAGCACGTAGTCTATCCCGAGTTCGGTGACGATCCCGGCCATTACGGCGTTAATGCCAATACTGTCCGCGTCGGTGAGTTCGGTAAGATTGCCCAGACCCATAAGCATCTCGGCATTGGGGTGGCGCCGCCGGGTTTCATAAAAACGATGGAGACTCTCCGTGAAGCCGAAACTGATAGGATCCAATATAGGATCCATGACATAGGGCACACCCCACTCATCCAGTTGGGCGGTGTTTCGTTCCAACGACGTCAAGCCTTCCCCGAAGTCCGGGATGACCACCACTTTGCAATGCAGTTTAGGGGCCAGGTCCAAGTTTTGTGAATTGATACTCAGCAGGAGATCCACACCGGCCTCATCGGCGCGCAGGATGGTTTCAGGATCGAAGGTATCTATGCTGACGGTAAAGCCGCGCTCTTTGAGTCCGGCCACGACCGGCTCCACACCGGGAAAACCGCCTTGGGGAGGGCAGCCCAAGTCAATGATATCGGCCCCATTGGCTCTGTAATACTCAGCCATGGCCAGGATCCGGTCCCAAGGCATCTGATAAGCCTCCACGATTTCGGCCAAAATCTTCACCCGATATTCGCCGTACCCCTCCAGGATGCGTTCATGGCCGAAGAAGACGGGCAGATCCTTCAGGTCTTTGGGTCCGCGGATAACGGAAACCCCTACCCGGTCCTCGATAATAGACAGGTCACCTGGACAATAACCGGGGATCATGACCTGATCGTAACCGCGGGCATCGGATAGATGCCGGGCAATCCACCGTGTGTCCATCAGGGCGGCGACAGATATGTTCAGGATAGCCACCTCGTACTTAAAGTCGGGTTCCATCCTTTCAATAATGGGCATCAGGGCATCGGCAGCCAGCTTGCCGGTCACAAAGAGGTAATCAGACATATTGGAAAATCTCTCACTTCTTTTAAAACGAATGCTGATAGAAAGCGGTTTGTCCGGGAGCTTCCTCTACGCCGACGGTTATCGAGGTAAGGCTTAATCTCTCTTGCTCCTTTACCGACTCTATTAATTGACCGCAGACATACTCTGCCAGACGTTCAGCGGTGATGCTGTCCACCGGCAAGACCAGGACGTCCTCAGCCGGGAAGACATATCGTCGATTTTCGAATCGAATTTCCCACTCCCCATCGGCCTCCTTGATATCCAGGTGTCGGCTTTGTGTGGGCAAAAGAAAATGGTGGTCCAGCCGATCGCAAATCCGGCGGATGGTTTTCTTAAGCTCCACAAAATCAAAGACATAACGATCTTCTGTCAGGTTCCCTTCTAAGATTGCCGACACGGCGTAGTTGTGGCCGTGAAGCCGCTCGCACTTGCCGCCAAAAGAAATAAAATGGGCGGCGCTGAAGCTCAAATTCCCTTTTTCTACCTCAACTTTGTACATAAAACTATCCTTTAAGCCATTCTTCCAGGGTCGTATGCCGGACGACATGCTCCTTATCCACGATCTCTCGGCGTATCTCAGCAAAGGTGCCAAATCGCTCGGCAAATGCATTATGCTGGTGTATGCCTTCAAAGTTCTCCTGCTTGACCAGGACAAAAGCCTCATCGGGCAGGTCCGGATACACCTCTATTACGTTGCGCAAAACCTCACGCACCACGTCTTCCACGAATCTGGGATTGCGATGAGCCTTGTTGACGATGAAAAACTCATCCGGCCGCTTGAGAAGCTCGTATGTCTCAGAGCTCATCGAGGCCTCCACAATGTGTACCAGATTCTCGGCCCGTACCGGATGCTCGGATCCGATCAGCAATGTACCTCTACCCCGCTGGTTATGAGAAGCCATGGGTATGATGCTGACAATACGCTCAGAATCTTCTTTTGAAAACCCCTCTTCCATCAACAAGTCTTTAGAGTAGTTCCTGACCAGGTCCTGAGCGCAAGGGCAAACAGTCATCCCTTCCGTCTCAACCCCCACCAGGCGGCGGGTGTGATCCTGGGTGCTGGCGGCAATGCCGATCAGAGTGTACAACTCTTCCGACGGTTTGCCCGTAACCGGAGTAACCTTCATCATCGGAGATTGGGCCCGGATGTGTACTTCAGAGGAAATAGCACCCTGGGTTCGCACCACTTGTCGGGCCAGTCGTTCTGCAAGCGACTCAATGTCACGTGAGGGTTCCAGGGAGATTTCCTCCACGAGGGTCTCCAATACATCGCTGAATCGGGACATGTGAACACCGGACTGTTCGGGATTCAGGTCAGCGAAAAGGTCCAGTTCGGCATAAAACAAAACGCCCCGTCCACCATCGGCTATCTGGATGATTCTCCGCAGATTGGTGACACCCGCCCGGCTCAGGCTGACAGGTACGGTTGGCCTGGATTGCTGAATGTCGTGCTCAGTTCGCAGCTTAAGGCTCCGATCCACCCGTTCAATTCCCGTCGGATCTACCTTATTCAGCATCTCTCTCACCGTTATATGCAGCGCCGGGTGCACCAAATCGGGTGCAATCTCCGCCAGTGGAACCAAAACGAAGGCCCGTTCAGGCAGACGAGGATGGGGAAGCTGTAAATCCAAGTTTTCGAGGATCAGCTCATCATATAAAAGGATGTCGATGTCAATTGGCCGCGGAGCATTACGAAATGCCGCTTGCCTGCCCATCCGCTTCTCAATCCATTTCAAAAAGTGGAGCAAATCAGCCGGTAAGAGCTCAGTCTCCAGCTCACATGTGATATTGAGGAATTTGGGCTGATCCGAGTATCCTACCGGCTCGGTTTCGTAAAAGGAGGAAAGCTTTTTAACGGATGTGCGGGTCTGGGCGTACTGCAGCGCCTGAAGGATGCTGGCCTGTCGATTCCCAAGGTTGGCGCCAAAGCTCAGATAAACCTTATGAAGTAAGGACATGATGTCCTATCCGCAAGAGATCATCTCGCCAAGAGGGAGATGCTCCGCTAAAATTGGGTAATTGTCAAAAGACACGGTATACGCCTCTCGGAAGTGCTCCCGGATATCCTTCTCGATTTTAGAATCGTAAGGCGGGGCGACATATAAGATACGCCCCGGGCGCTCACACACGATCCGGCCGTCCCTGGCCACCACCACACCGTCTTTGATGACGTATCGGGGCCGGGCGAACATCTTCTCCTTATCGTCCTGGTTTGCGTAGATGGTTATGTCGGCATCAGCTCCGATCCCGATGTGACCTTTGTTTTTCAACCCCAGTCGCCTGGCCGGGCCTGCCCGGGTAATAATGGCGACCTCATTGAGAGTATACTCTCGGTCCAGTTCGCGGAGAATGGAATTTTTCTTAGCCTTTTTAGGCATTTTCTCAAACTCCCGGGCACGAAAGTCCCGGTCCATCAACAATCTTATCACGCCGGGATAACCGCAAAAAGGACCTGCATTGGGATGGTCGGTGGTTAGAAAAACGCGCCAAGGGTCATCGGTTAGCAGAAACAACTCTAATCCGGTCAACCACATGGTGCAATGCAGTGGATTGTTACGTTTATAGACCAATGGCACCAATCCTCCGCCCGACTCACTTTCCAGATCATCATTCATCCATTTTCCTCCGATTCGCCGGCTCAGGCTGAATTGGGACGGTCCGTCAGATGTCATTGTGGTGGCCGGACCAAAAATAACCTGGCCCACATCAATGCTGATATTAGGGTTTTCATTGACCGCTTGCGCCACTTGGGCGGCGGCCGACCTGGGAAATCCGCCCCGTTTTCCGCTGTAGCTCATGAAATGGATGTGACAAAAATGCGCATCGAGACCGTTCATCAACTTCATTGTCTCTACGGTGATATCCGCACTGCCCGGCTGACCGAGTCTCAGTCCGTGGATATGCGGCGGATGTGGCAGTTTGAGTTCCTCACTTATCTCGGCCAGGGTGGTTAGAATCTGGCGGGGCGTCACACCGAAGCCGATCACCTCATCGTCAAGATTATGGACGTTTTTGCCGTACTTCCAGTTTTCCACTCCGCCCGGATTGACAATTTTAATGGCAAAACCCTTAGCCGCCCCCAATAGCCAGGCCACATAATCACGAACCTTCTCCTTTTCGCCGTTCCGGATGCATTTCATGATAAAATGGTTGTTTCCCATTGTGAGAAATGCCCCTTTGTCGATGATCGGGATATCCTCCAGTTCCTCATGCGTATGCCTGACCGTCAAGGGGGCGGAGGCGGCCTCCATCACGGTAGTATAGCCCATCTCCGTGTATAGATATCCCGTCAGATGGGTCGATGGCACGGTGTAACCGGATCCGGATCGGGTATTCTCGGCCCGTGGCCGCAAAAGCCTGCGACTGTCCTCCGGACACAGCTTGCGCCCGGCGTTGGCTTTTGCTCCGGCGATATGACTGTGGATATCCACGCCGCCGGGCATAACTACCAGTCCTGAAGCGTCAATGATCTGCGCTTCACCGGGAGCAATCTCTTGCGGCGGAACTATTTTTCCGCCTTTTATCCAAATATCCATAGGCCGCCCCTCGATCCCGTTAATCGGATCGAAGACCGTGCCGCCTGTTATCCCTAACACTGTTTCACCGCCTTTATTATCCGAGAGAATATCTCTTCATCTGTGGGCCTTGTATTCGGAAAAACCGCCCGAAGTCTGAGGGGAACATTATCCATACGATATGATGTGCCCGGTGCGTCTATACCGTAACACGCGGTGGGCAGGAGCACGTTGGCCACTTTGGACGAGCAATTGGTCGTCGGTGCCATCAGAATTGTGGGTATGTGCTCCAAGTTTTTAGCTGCCATCCAGGGCAGGTGAGCTATTGGATCCGATGCAACGATGAGGGCTGCGTCCGCTTCACCTCTGGACAGGATATCCACGGTCGTAAATTCACCCGGCCCGTACTGAGGATATCCGCGAGCGAAGCTGACCGCGGTAGGGTAGCCGCTCAACCATGTGAGCACTTGATCCGCCCCGGCCACATTGCCGTGTCCTCTCATCGGAATGACCGAAAACCGGTTGTAGAGATTAAGCTCAGCGCATAGTGTAAAGAGTTCGGCCACATTGTAATTGCGCCCTGGCGTCATGGTCAGGCCCATTCCGAAAAAGGCCACCCCGTAACGGCACGTTTTCATCATATGGGCCAATTCCTGAAGCTGCTCCGAAGATAGACCGCCCACGCCATGTTCTATGTTTTTGCCTTGAATCAAGAGCCGCAGCGAGGTCAATACTTCATAATCGGTTCCGGGCGCTATCTGCAAGAAATGATCGGCTGCCTTCGCGGTCTGAGTTGGACGGACATCGACCACCACCACGGTTCTATCCTTACGTCCGTTGGGAGTGAGCATACCCTTGGCGTTGGCCGAGTAGCGGCTGAAATGACGGATATGCGAGACCAGCGGATTGCAGCCCCAGAAGATCAACAGATCAGCTCTATCCTTGACCTCACCTAATGTGCAGGTGGCCTCTCCCACCGTTTGAACTGCCAGACTTGTGGGGAAATGGCATACAGAGGAGGTGGAATCGATGATCGCTCCAAGTCGGTCAGCCAGTTCCACCGCTTTTCTTTGGGCCTCGGTGCTGGTTGAACTCAGACCATATATGAGGGGGCTGTCCGCCTCGTTCAGAATGTCGACCGTCGCTGCGACAGCCTCATCCCATCCCACAATTTGGCCGTCAACCAAGGGTTTTCGGGAGGAGGGATCATAATTCAAAAACATGCCCCGGCCATTGGGGCAAGCCTTTTTGGCCTTGAGGATACGATTGCCCTCTACCTCGATTGTAATATCGTCGCACAGGCAACCGCAAAATTTACACGTGACGTTTTCAATTAATGCGCTCATATCCGTTCCAATTTTACACGTTGGCCCTTAAAGAGAGGCATTCCGGTGCCGAAGGTATCTGTTCCCACAAGAGCATTTGCGGTCGGCCCCATCGGAATGAACACAAGGCCGGAGGGAAGATTTCCGGTACGGGCCGGTGCTTCCACCATTCCTGTATCTGAACGAAGGCGGACAATCTGTCCATCTTTTATTCCCAAACGGGTCATGTCCTCCGGGCAGATTTCGATAAATGATGTGGCCTCTATGTGGGCCGGCGAACCGGCACCTATGTTCAGGCCATGGGCCTGGCCCTTGGTGCGCCCCGTGATTAAAGTAAAAAAATCTTCCATTCACATCCCCTCTTTTGTGTCGCCGGTTTCCCGTCTTACGTTCGCATCGTTTATGATCAGATTCGTCAAACATTCATTGTGCGTATCGCCTCGGGCAAATACCGTACAGACAGGTCGGCCTTTTTTGATCTCATCACTCGGGAAAGGGATATCTCGCCACCCCCGCTCCGACCATCCTCCGGTATCAGGGATTATGATAGAGTTGCGGGCAAACACGATTGCTTTTCCGAAAAAAGGGCCATCCAGGTGTCCGGTCAGAGAGAATTCTGGCAGGTATCCGTTAACGGCATTTATGTGTAAGGAATAGATATTGAGTCCGTAACCCCACTCAATTAATTCCATCGAGGCTGTATAACGTGGATTAATCTCCACCAGAAAAGGACGCGGCCGACCGTCTGGCCCATCGGATATGATAATATCGATCCCACCAACGCCTTTTAATCCGAAATGGCGGGTTAAAAGGCTAACCATCTTTGCCACCCCGTCAAGGACGCATCGGCTTTTGTCGTATTCCATGGGTAGTGGCAGAATGTTGCCGCACCAGCAATAACCGGTAGCGCCGAATTCATGATGCCCGATAAGCTGACGGGTTAACCCGATGACAACCCCTTTTTTTCCATCAGCCACGAAGGCAGCCGAAGCGGGCAAACCGTCCATATAGGCCTGTAGGACAAAGTTGCGATTCAACCGCCGCCCGTCCCAGGGCCGTATGCCGGATCCTCCTCCTCCGCAGGCGGGTTTGCGAAGCCAGGTGAATTCCGAAGACGCCAGTTTCTCCTCTCCGGGTAACAATGTCGGCGGGTGTGAAATCGATCTTTGACGGCAAAATTCTCTGAGCACGGCCCAATCACGAACTCGGCGAAGAACCCCGGGTCCGTTACCTAACACGTCTGCACGATCGGCGAGCCCCCTCACCACTTTAGGGTGGTTTTCCAGATTGGATGTATAAAGCACCGCGTCGAATTCCAGGTCGCTACTGGCCTTGAGCAGACTTTCGGCGCTAAACGGGAGTCGATAGTCCCTGGAAAGGGAATGGTTTTTCACCAGAGCCCTCTGATCCCGGTCACCGAAGTAATCGAGGGTGAAAACGCTATTGCCGCCGCGCACCGCTGATTCGGCTATGGCACGGGTGCTCACCCCGAGGATTAAAGGGATCATTCGTTATGCATTGTCTTGGCAATCTCGTATATCTCTTCGGCATCAAGTATAAGATCGGTTTTTTTAAAAAGACGAGACAGACAACCCCGATGGATTTTCATTTTTAAACCGCCGATGCCCAGAGCGCCAAAAATAATTTTCCTGGCCTTTTCTTTCCCGTCCCAGTGGGGTTTTGTTTTTTCAATACCCAGAGGTGGCACAGCATTAACATCTGCCAAGACGCGAAGCGTGGGATGCTCGACCCAAACGGACTCGGGTAGCAGCGTGATACCGGCCGCACCGGAGCAAAGGACCGCATAAGCGCCATCAAGGATACCTTTGGTGTCCTCAAGATTCTGAACTTCTGCCGGGTTGACCTCAACGCTAAAGCGTTCTTTGATCGAGGCGCAGACTTTTTCAGATCGTTGTTGGCTGCGAGAAGTAAGCAACACCTCAGCGCCTTCCCCGGCCATTAACGCCGCTGCACGCATGCCAACCGGGCCGGTGCCGCCCATGACGACTGCCTTTTGTCCCTTGATCCCGCCGACTGAAACGATCTTTCTAACAGCTGCAACGGCAGTTGTGTTGCAACCGTTGGTATCTATCATCACTGATACGCGCACCGGACCAAAAAAAGACTCAACAACCGCTTTCATCATCTCTTCGCCATATGACACATCAGAGCCGCCAACGAATACGGATGAGTTTTTAAGAGCGTCTCCGCCGCGTGTAAACATCGCTCCGTATACAAGATTGCGAACTTCTTCCGTTGTTACACCGCCATATTGAAGGACGCGGTCCACACCTGCATCATAGGCGGTGATAGTATCAAAAACACTGGCGAACTTGTCGCTATCCAGTTGGATTAATATTTTTTTCATTGGACTTTATCTCCTAAGAATTCAGGGTTCAAATCATCCAGCGCGCTACGTTGCCGCGGCAATGGGGTCTGCCCCACCCAACCGTTCATGCTGATATCAAACGGTGTGAACGAACCTCCTTCATGCCGTATAAATTTTAAGACCGCAATATTTCCACTTCCGCCCCTCTGTTATGGCCGGAGGAAATAAAGACGTTCCCTTTGATTTTATTTCTCTCCAGAAACTCCGTCATGCAATTCGCCACATCATCAGATTCCGATTTTAAGGTCAGGCCGTATAAGGACGGTCCCCAAGAACTTTGTCCCGCGCCGTAAGCACCTGAAACAAGTAAATGATCGATTATTTTAGAGGAGACTTTTTCACAGTAAATCCCCCCCTGAACAGGCACAAAAAACAGGCCTGTCCTGCGGTCGATCTCCGATAAGGCGCTGCCGAATTCTTCTATGTCCTTTTCAATGAGCGACGGCAGAAATTTCATCATTACCAACCTGCATATTTCCTCGGATATTTTTTTTGAAGGATGGACAAACCCGATGGCTTTTTTCTCTTGTTCTCCGGAGAGCCCATATTTCTCTTCAGGGACAACGATTACAAACTTCCATTCATCGGGGAAATCGTACCTGACAACAACCTTGGGCGGTCTTGCATCGAAACTACCGTCTTTTAGTCTCATTTTTCCCGAATCAACGATTAAACCGCCATGTTCAAAACTCCAAATGCCGATACTGGATCTCATTCCTCTACCCATAATTACTGAAAGATCATGAGTGTCGGTCTTAATACCGCAAATGTGTGCCAGGGCGGTAGCTATGCTCAGAGCCAGTTGAGTGCCCGATCCCAATCCTTTGTGTTCAGGAATACTTTTGTTCACCCGGATTGTCACATTCGGGTCAATTCCGTGATATTTTGAAAACGCCTTAACAAAATTGAATACCTTCCGCTTCCTATCTTCGGATACGTTTTGGATGATAAGATGACTGTTAGTCTTTACCGCGATCTCGGTTCTGGGTTTTGATAGTGCAACCCCTATACTACCATAGAGTCTACCCAAACTGCCGTTTAAATCCATAAAACCAAGATGCAGACGACTTGACGCAGCAATGCGAACCTTCAAAGTCATTTCCCTTCTCGAGTCTTTTTTGCACAGGCACCTTTACCGACTCACTATGAGCTTTTTTATGTCTTCTGGTGCATCCAACACCGAGATGCCTTTTATTTCTCGAAGCTTTGCAGTG
>SDBT01005646.1_pt1 | contig 20926 bp, 21 predicted proteins | sample 2277101 | NCBI WGS metagenome assembly SDBT01 (sample SAMN10404973, study PRJNA504765) | marine sediment metagenome | isolation source: marine sediment core GS10_PC15, 103 cmbsf | place: Arctic Ocean: Southern Knipovich Ridge | collected 2010
TGCCGAGGCGATTGACCAAATCGGCGTAAACGCGGCGGGCTCGAGCTTCGTCGTACCCGATCAGCCCCGCGTCCAGCTCGACCAGCACCCCCTGGTCCATGGAGAACCCGGGTTCCAGGCCGGCGGCCGCCAGCGCGCCCCGGACAAAAAGACCTCCCGCCGCCAGAAGCGCCAGCGAAAGAGCAAGCTGACCCACGACGAGCAAGCTCCGAGTGGAAAGAAGTCGGCCTTTCCCCGCTCTGGAAAGATCGGCGCCGGCGTTGTCCTTGAGATCCGGGACGACGTTGGGTCTCGAGCACTTCCAGGCCGGTCCGAATCCGAATATCAGAGTCGTCAACAGGCAAAAGGCCAGCATCGCCGCCAGCACGCGAATATCCGGGCTCGTGTTCAGTACAACCCCAAACGGAATCGCCCTTTCGAAAGAGCTTTCGAACAGTCCCATTCCCCAGGTCGCGAGGAACAAGCCCGCGATTCCGCCCGCGAACGAGAGGAGCAACCCCTCGGTCAGCAACTGGCGGATCAAGCGGCGCCGACTGCCGCCGATAGCCAGGCGAATGGCAATTTCTTTGCGGCGTGCCGTTCCGCGAGCCAGCATCATGTTGGCTAGATTCAGACAAGCGATCAGCAAGACGATTCCCGCCATGGCGGATAAAAGGCTCGAGGCCACGGTCACCTCGAAGTATTCCCCTGGGCTGGTGCTGAGCCCGAGACGCGAACGGGGATGGGTGATCAACGTCTGACCTTTGTTTTCTTTTGGGAACTCCCTCTCGAGCCGTTCAGCAAGAACGGCAAGTTGTGCATCCGCCTCGATCGGCGACAGGCCCGGCGCGAGTCTTCCGACCACGAATAACTTGGTGTGGCCTCGATCGGTGAGCGACCGTTTCTCGCCATCCAAGTCGCTTCCGCTCGCTTCATACATCCCCAGCGGCAACCAGACATCCGGTGACAACACGGCCATCGTTCCCGCAAATCCCTCGGCTGCGATGCCGACGATCGTGTAGAGCTCGGAGTTGACACGAACGCTCTTGCCGACGAGGTCCGGATCCCTGCCCAACTTGCTCCAATACCCGTGGCTCACGACTGCAGCCGGGATGGCGCTACCGGGCCTCTCCTCTTCGGGGGTGAACCCCCGCCCCCGCAACAAAGGGACCCCAAAAGTGGCGAAATAGTTGCTCGAAATGAATTCCGCGAAGGCTCTCCGCGTGGTCTCGCCTGAATGGATGCCGACGATTGTCGGCTCGTGAGCTGCAAGGGCACTGAAGGTGGTATTATTTTCACGGATGTCCACGTAGTTTGGATAGGAAAAACCGCGGTAAGAGTCTGGCTTTCTGCTGTCCTTGCTATAAAGGCCGACGATTTGCTGAGGGTTCTTTATCTGCAGAGGACGCAGGAGAAGGGCGTTCACAAGGCTGAAAATGGCGGTATTGACCCCTATCCCCAAGGCAAGTATCAAAACCGCTAAAGCCGTAAAAGTGCGGTTTTTGAGAATAATGCGTACTCCGTACCGAAGGTCTTGCCAGAGGGTATCCATGGGATTTTCCTTTCAACCTCTTATATATACGGAGTGCGACGCGAAATAGTTCGGTTCAGGTCCCGCGCCTTTAAGGTCGGACCTAAGAGCACTCTATATTAAGGTAGGTGAATTTATTATGCGGGCGCTTATTTTCGCATTCGATTCGAAGCGCCCGCAGGAATCCCCCGGCTTTCGCCGGGGGATTGTTAGCCAACAACCCCCATCGTGATTGCCGCTATAAGAACTGCGATGATTGTGATGGGATAGACATATTTGGCCCAGGGCTCCCACCATTTTCCTAGAGGCAGGGAAGAGCCTTGATTGATGTGCTCCCTGGCTTTTTGGGCGCCGTACGTCCACATGAACGCTATCGCTGCTACCAGGGCGAGGGAAGGAAGCAGCCATACCGTAACGAGCTTTACCAGCAGATCGAAGTAAATGGGATCGGTAGAGGCCGGTAATCCCAGGGCCAAAACGGCGAGGCCCGAAAATAGAGCGGTCCACTTTATGTTCCAGCCAAATCGATCGGACAATCCATCGATGATGACCTGGATGATCCCGATCGTGGATGTGATGCCTGCAATGAACAAACTGAAAAAAAACAAGCCTGCCCACCAGATTCCACCCGGCATGGACTGACACAAAAGCGGTATCGAAACAAAAGCGAGCTCAGGACCGTACTCCGGTCTCAGGTTAAAAGAAAACACTGCCGGGAAGATCGCCAAACCTGCCAACAGGGCAATGGCGGTGTTGCCCAACCCGACCGTTAGTGCAGAGGTCACAATATCGTCCTCTTTGCGCATATAGCTGCCGTACACAACCATGACGCCGCCGCCTAGACTCAAGGTGAAGATCGATTGAGACATGGCGGTGATCCATACCTGAGGTGTCAGTTTTCCGAGATCAGGGAGAAGATAAAATCGAAGGCCGTCCATTGCACCGGGCAGAGTCAGTGCCCATGCCGCCATGACGAGGATCATTACAAAAAGTAACGGCATCATGATCTTGGCGGCAAGCTCAATTCCCTTTTTTACGCCAAAGGTAACGATGAAGACCGTGAGCGCTACCGTGATCGCAAACCACAGCCTCGCCTCCGGTTTGAATGCAACGCTGTCGAAGAATTGCCCGGCCTGACCGTTGAGGGACTCCCCGGTGATGCTGCCGACGAGGAATTTCAGAGTCCAACCGATGATATTGCAGTAAAAGGCCATCGCCAGAATGGCCGCAATCAACGGAAGGATTCCCACCCATCGGCCTGCCGGGAGACCTGCACGAGCAAAAGCAATTTGCGGCCCTCCATCTTGACTCCGACCCAGTCCCCACTCGATCATCAATCCGACGAGACCGATCAGAAGCAAAAAAATAAAATAGGGAATCAAAAAGGCGGCTCCCCCAAATTGCCCGACGCGCCACGGAAACATCCATATGTTAGCCAGCCCAACTGCGGTCCCCATGGAAGCCAGGACGAATCCGGACTTCGATCTCCAACGAGCCCTAGCCGGCTCCCGAGTGTTCGGCATGGCACCCTTTCGGTTTTACTGGAGTCTCCTTACCTCTTTGGTTCCATGGACCATTTGGCCGTCCTTATTTCTGATTACAGAATGCTTCCTCCAGTTTTCGTTGTCCTCGTCCGGATAACCACGTTTGTAGAAAACACTCACGTAAGGCGATCGGCTCTCCTTGCGGGCCAGCGCGCAGGTCAAATGCGCCTTGGCGATCCAGAATGTTGAGTGGACTTCCGATACACGAAGCATCTCCCTCACGTTGCGAGCGTAGATCAAAGGTAGATATTCCCTTTGTATCCGCTCGAGGTGTTTAATGCCCCTTGTGAGCTTGGCGTCGCTGGTCATAGGGCAGCCGTACTCGGAGATGATCTGGCGGCCTTTATCTTCGAGCTCGATCCATGAATATCCCTTCTCCGGCGCCACTTCCATCGCTCGAAGAATGGGCTGACACTCCTCTTCAACCTGCACCTGATTGATTTCTCCCTGCTCGGAATCGAACGCATAGTCGGCCGCGTTCGTGCCCGCCCGGGCTCCAAAAACAAATGCCCCTCCCGAGCTTTGTCTCCACCCTCCACCGATCACATCACCGGCGCAGTAGAGCCCCTCGAGTGAAGACGCGGCTTGGATGTTGATATAGATGCCCGCTTGATTGTTGTGAAGATACGGTGGATGCCACTCGAATTCGATAGGGGCCTTAGTAAAATATTCTCCGCGCATTTTCTGCCACAGAAGGTAACCGGCGCTGGTCGCCTCGTTCTCCTCGGCCTGAAGGAGTTCGAGCATCTCACCTTTGGCCTCGGGATACCCTGGGATTTGCGAGGCATCGTTGAAGAGAGCCTCGGTATCTCGGCCGAAAAGGTATGTCTTTGAGTACCGATCGAGCTTGGAAGATTCTTCATGGGAGGCGCTCACCGGCTCGCCTGTTCCGAGCAATTCTCTTCCGACGACGCCGATGGGCCCGCAGCCCCAGTGGGAGAAATCCTTCCATGACGGGGACATCTCCAGAAACTCCATGTTGACGATCTCGGCGCCGGCTCGGTAGGCCATGTGCTGTCCGTCGCCGGAGTTGGTTGGGCAACCGCATTCGATGAATCTAGTGGGAGCATAGAGGCTATCTTTGTGCCGGCCAACCCGATAGGAACCTCCGGTTGTGACAACCACCGCCTTGGCCGAGCAGACGACAAACTCGCCGCTTCGGGTGCCCATGGCGACGCCACCCACAACTCTTCCTCCGGAAGCGCCGTCTTCAGTGAGCAGGCCAACCGCCGCCGTCCGGTTCAACACCTTGACGCCCGATTCCCTGACCTTTTTGGCGAGAACCGGCTTGATGTCGTGCCAGACATCGGCTCCCGGTCCCCAGATGGCAATCTTTCCGGGAGCAATATCCTGCCCCGGTTTGAAGATGAAGCTGCCGTCGTCTCTTCGCACCTTGATGCCGAAGCTCTCGAGATCGAGAATCCGATCGAGGGAATCCTCGGCAAAGGCATAGGAGAGATCTTCGTCACATATTCCGGCGGCACAATCGACGTTTAGCTTTGCAAACTCCTCGAAGGAATGATTGTAGTCCGGGTGGACGAGCGGTATCCGATGAAGCCCGGTGCCACCGTTTCCGCTTCTCTTGATATTGGCTTTGTCGAATAGAACGACCGAAGCGCCTTTCTTGGCAGCCTTGATCGCGGCAAAACAGCCGGCGAGACCGCCGCCCAGAACCAGAACATCTGCTTCGAGGTAGTCCTCTGCGGTACTTGTGGACATGATGGATTCTCCAACTCACAAGCAAGCCAGAGGTAGCTCCATTTCAAGGGCACCTCCGGTCGGACACTCATAGATACAGGCAGCGCAAAACCAGCACTCTTCTGGATAGGCCATGGTGAGCAGCTTCGAGTTGTCATCAAAAGCAAATACATCGGTTGGACAAACCTCGTAACACTGCTTGCATCCGCTACACTTGGCGTGATTGATATGGATGCCCCCACGAAATTGATAGTTATCGATGCTCATATTTGCTCCCGTCGTCGGATTGCTCACAAAGAGCGAGTTACTTCATTCTATTGAAAGCCTCCACCACAGCGAGGATATCGTCGTGGGTGAAGGTAATCTCCCAATCCCCGGTGCGTTTCGCTCCCGGGTAGAGGGCGGCCGCGTAAACTTTCTTCTCGTCCTTCATCTTCAGAACCATGGTGTAAGGCGGGCTCAGCTTGTAAGGGTGGTACTTGTCGATGTGGCGCAAGGAGCTTTCGACTCCGGCCCGAATTTTCTCCCTGGCCACTTCGGGGTGGAGACAGAGCGCCGCACCGCCTATGCCTTCTTTTACCGCAACCGTTTCCACTGCCCCGAAAAGCTCTTCGACTTGTTCGCATACCGCCTGGTCTCCGGCAACAAAAACCACCGGCACGTCGTACATGCCGGCGATCAAGGCGTTGTAGCCTGCCTCGGGCATCGAGATGCCGTTGATCGATATGTCGGTTACGTTTCCGGTGGAGGTGTGCTCCAGCGTTGCATCTGGAGTGCCGGCCTTGGCATGGTAGCCGATGAAGATCACCGCGTCGTAAGTCTCATCGAAGGCGTCCATCATGTTCTTGGTGGTGTTCCGGGGATGTTTGTTATCAAGGAACACCTTCCTCGGTCGTACTGCGGAGGGCTGCGCGTACCGTCTCGAGGCCGAAGGTGCTTCCAAGAGGTAGATCGGAAAGTGTTGCCATGATGGAGGCGGCGAGATCAGAACGATCGAAAGGAGGGGGCGGAGCCAATTGGCCCTGCCGGAGGGCCTCGACCACCTTGTTCAGGAACTCGAGGTACGCGGCGGCTTCGGCACGGAGGGTGTAGGTCTGCTCGATGTGCTCACGAGCAAAGCGCCCCATGGCCTCTCGAAGGTGAGGTCGCTCGGCTAAAAGCTCGAACGTGCGGGCCATTTGCCGGATCTCCGGCGGGCCCAGGTCGATGCGAGCCACGGTGTGCTCGGGAAACTCCACAAAAGGCCCGCTGTTGGATACCAGCACCGGCTTACCCATACCGAGAGTACGGATCAAGGTTCCGGATAGCTCCCCGGTGGAGGGAAAGCGTAAGTTGACCACCACGTCTGACGCAAGCATGTAGAGGTAGAACCGATCCATGGGCTGATGGCCGGTAATGATGACCTTTCCCTTCAAGCCCGCTTCCGCGGTGAGTTTCTCGATGGGAAATCCCTTTTGGACCTCTCCCACGATCAGGAAGCGCGCCTCCGGTCGATGAAGCGCAAAGGAGCGAAACGCCTCGATGGCCTGCTCGATGCGCTTGGCTCGGGTGACCAGACCGAAACTGGCGATGAGGAATCCTTCCGGAGGTAAACCGAGCACCCGCCGGGCCTCGGCGGGAGTGCTTGCCGGCAAGGGGGGGGCAGGCGCGTAGTGATGAGGAGCACGACCGATGAACTTCCCTACCGGCATTGCCCGGAAGCGCCGCTCGAGCCACCTCTGCATGAAACGAGTGAGGACGAGTACACCATAGCTTCTCTCCACCAGCCGTTCGCAGAGCGGAAACTTGGATCGCAGAAGGTCGCTGCCGAGAGCCCGGGCAATCTGTCTTCCCAACGCCGCGCCACGCTCACCGTAAGCGCGCTTCATCTCCGAGACGTAAAGCTCCACTTCACCTCGTTCAACCGAGACACCCAGATACAGATGCTGGAGAACCAGATCGTGAAGCACTACCACGCCCGGGACCCGGAGCGCTGCGTTGAGGGCGCTGCGGTGATAGGCGCTATTGCCGAGCTGATAAACGTTCAAGTCGAATCGTTCGCGGGCCGCCACTTCCTCGAACTCGTGCGCCTGGTGCCATGCGAAACCGTCCCTGATGGCCGGATTAGCCGGCTCATAGCCGTCCACGAAAAGGTGGATTTGCGCGTGGTCCGCAAGGTAGGGAAGCAGCTCTTCGCTGTAATCGGCAATACCGGTTCCCTGGGGGCTGAGGGGACTCCAGTAGGCGATCTTCATCGAAGCGGTGCGGTGAGGGATTCGATGACCCGGTCCCAGCCGATTCCGGCCACCCGGGGCCGCCCCGCCTCACCCATCTCTCGGGCTCGTTGGCGTTCGGCATACAGGCGGTTGACCCCCTCGGCCATGGCTTCGGGCGTTGGCTCGACGATGAAGCCGTTCTCGCCCTGCTCGACGAATTCCAGTGTCCCTCCCGAGTCGGTCGCGGTGACTACCGGTTTTCCGGAGAGGAAAGCCTCGACGGTGACGTACCCATAGTCCTCGTCCACCGGAGCGTAAAGGACGGCGAAAGCTCCCGCGTACAGATCGAGCAATTCGTTTTCCGGCACAAAGCCGGCGAAGGTTACTCGATCTTCCAGCCCCAACCGTTCCACCTGCCGCTCGAGGTTTTCGCGCTGGGGACCTTTCCCGACCACCACCAGCCGTGCCGGTGGACTGACATGGCGAAAAGCTTCGACCAGCAGGTCGCAGCGCTTCAAGGGGTCCAGGCGTCCGGCAAACAGCGCATAGTCACCGAACGGTCCTGAGCGGTAACGGCCGGCGTATCGAGGGGGAGGATAAAGGGGTGTGGATTCGATGTTGTTGAAACGGTCGAGTCGTGCCGAAACGTTGCGGGAGATGGTATAGATGGCTCGCGACTCGCGAAGTGTCTTGTTGTCCATGCGGATGATGGTCTGGCGTATCTCCTGCTCCTCCGGATCGTCGGTGAAGCTGCAGTAGGCTGTTCCATAGAGGTCGTAGACCTCTCGATGCTGATGAAAGAGCCAGGTGACCTTGACCGGATGGCGGACGAGGTAAGACGGAAACTTGGTTGGGATGACCAGGTCGATGGGCATCCCGTTGGATTCGGTGAGCTCGATCCATCGCCACAGCAAGGCCTGCTTGACCAGATCGCGAACCGGATACCACTTGAAAGGCACATTGACCACATCCACCCCGTAGCCCCGGGCCTTGAGCTGGGAGGCGAGCTCTTCCACCAGGATCTCGGCTCCGCCGGTCACGAACGGTGCTTGAACCGCGCCGAGACAGATGTTGGAACGAGGCATGAAGGAAGGCCTAGCGATTCTCCTTGCCGGAGGATGCATTCGGGTCCAGGCGGGTGGCGAGGGCCCGAACCTCATCCCGAACTTCTCGAAGGGATGCTTCCAGGTAAAGGTGGTTTTGTTCCGCCGTCTCGAAGACGAAGTCGATACGCTTGATGAGATCGTGCACGTGCTGGATGAGCTCCTGTTGAAGGATCAAGTGACGCTCGTCGATTTCCTCCATCCTTTTCCCGTGAAGGCCGAGCACATGGTCGTACTGAGTCGAGATTCGTTCCAGACGCTCGTCGATGTATTCAATCACCTGGTTGTCGAACTTTACTTGCGCCGAGTTCACCTCCACCTGCCTTTCGACGACCTGGCCCATCGCGAAGCGCAACACCCGCTGCAGTGGCTTGCGCAATGGTGAAATGAGGCGACCCAGCCACCCGCTGGGAGGCGCATGAAGGGAGGTGGAAACGTCCCATCGCTCGTTGAGGAAGCTCCGGTCGGGTGAGATCGGAGCCTCGGGTGATGTCGGCTTCGGCAACGACTCGAGATGCGGCCGAGGTTCGTTGGACTTTGGGTAGGGGGGTATATCGTCCCGGGGAGCGGCTTCTTCGCGGGCCCGCATCCTCACTTCGCGAAGCTCTCCCGCCACTTGCTGCTTCAACTCGTCGTCGGAGTCTTTCACCGATTAGTTTTCTACCGCATTCGCCCTCAGGCTGTCAATCCGCCTCCGCCTTCGCCACCGCAAATACATTCATGGCTACGGCGGACACGACGGCGGACAGGCTACCTTCGTCGCCGGGGGATTTTCAGTATCGGGGCATTGAGGAGTCGATACGTTGCGCCCAGGCGTCGAGGCCCCCGGCAAGGTTTTTTACTTTGCGAAAGCCCGTTTCCTGCAGAAACTGCACCGCACGGGCACTCCTTGCTCCGATCTTGCAACAAACGACTATTTCGTCGGCGGTGCTCAGTTGGTGGACTTCTTGGGGGAGCTGACCCAAGGGAATCAGCTTGGCTCCGTCGAGCCGCGCGATTTGCCACTCTACCGGCTCTCGCACATCGAGAATCAGGAGATCCTCGTCGCTTTCGAGGCGCGCCTTCAGGTCTTCCGGGCTGATAGTAGGAACGTTGGAGGCTGCTGCCGACGCGGTTTCATCGACGGAAATGCCGCAGAATTGCTCATAGTCGATGAGCTCGGTCGATGTTGCATTCTTGCCGCAGAGCACGCACTCGGGATTCTTACGCAGTTTCAGCTCGCGGAAGCTCATCTTCAGGGCGTCGAATAGGAGAAGCCGCCCGACGAGCGAATCCCCTGCCCCAAGGATCAGCTTGATGGTCTCCATGGCTTGAATCGTGCCGACGATTCCCGGCAGGACTCCTAAGACGCCGCCTTCGGCACAACTGGGCACCAGACCAGGGGGCGGGGGCTCAGGGTAAAGGCATCGATAGCAAGGGCCTTCCTTGGCATAGAAAACCGAAGCCTGACCCTCGAATCGAAAGATGCTCCCGTAAACGTTGGGTTTGCCGAGGATCACACAGGCATCGTTGACCAGATAGCGGGTGGGGAAGTTGTCGGTGCCGTCGGCGATGACGTCGTAGGCGCCGAAGAGCTCGAGCGCGTTTTCCGCGCTCAGGCGGGTCTCGTGGACATCAATTCGTATGTGGGGGTTGATTCCCGCCAGCCGCTCCTGGGCCACTTCGAGTTTGGAACGGCCCACATCGCCGGATGAGTAAAGTACTTGACGCTGGAGGTTCGATAGGTCCACGACGTCAAAGTCCACCAGACCCAAACGCCCTATCCCGGAAGCGGCCAGATACATGCCCAAAGGGGCTCCCAATCCACCGGCTCCAATGAGGAGGACTTTGGCTTGTCTCAGTCGTGCCTGCCCGGCCATACCCACTTCCGGCATGATGAGGTGTCGGCTGTATCGCTTGATCTCCTCATGGGTGAAGGGGATCTCCTCGGCGACGGCCGCGGTCGAGCCTCCGGCTATAGAAGGGACAATGCTGATCACATCGGTGTGTTTGATCGGGGTTGCGTCCTGTGAGAGGTACCGAATGTCCTCATCGTTGACATAAACATTGACAAAACTGCGTAGCTTTCCCTCTTGGGTCATCAAATGTTTCCGTAGCGACGGGTGACGCGTTATCAAGCTGTCGAGTAGCTCTCCTACGGTTTCGCCCTCGAGCTCCAACGCCGCCTGCTTATCGGTGTACGGGCGAAGTGGTGTGGGGATCATGACCTTGACCGACATAACGTTCTCCTTAATAGTCCCCTCCGGGGATGGTTGAAATAGCTCCACTGCTCAGAGTTTTCTTGGTGCGGGCACGTTCAAACCAACTGAATCTCCTCCTGGGTAAACGCAGCTCGGTCCTCGTCCATGACGAATGACCTTACGTCCTTGGGCTCGCCTTGCCGTACCGATACGATAACGTATGAGAAGAAGGGCCAAGCATGCTCCAGGTCGTAGCCCGAAGGGTAGGCGGGGTGATTTGGATGCGAGTGATAAAAGCCCACCAAGTCCGTGCCCTTTGAGGAAGCTTCCGCTTCAGCTCGACGATAATCTTTTGCGGTAATGAGAAATCGGCGGTGTCGTTGGCCGTCCCGCGAGTTGGCGAGGGGCTCGATTTCGACGACTTCCTTGTGACCTTCTCTTATCCGTCCGTACATGACGCCGCAGGCTTCCTCTGTGAAGGTCTGCCGGCCGTGATCGCGAATGGCTTCGGCGAGATGTTTGGGAATGTGCAGCATTTTACCGTTCCTTCCAGCCAACCCTGGAGAGGTACTTTTCGCCACCGTCGGGAAACACGGTGACGATGACACCTCGTCCCACGTTCTTCTCCACGGCCATTGCCGCCGTCAAAGCCGCTCCGGATGACGGCCCCACGAATAGCCCCTCTTCACGAGCCAATTGTAGAGCTGCTCGGTAAGCGTCTTCGGTCGAAATATGAAGGTGCTCATCCGCAAGGGAGGGATCGTAGATGCTGGGTACGATGCTCGTTGCCATGTGCTTGAGTCCCTCGATACCGTGTAAAGGGGAGTCGGGCTCGAAAGAGACGAGCCGAACGGTGGGAGACAGTTCCTTTAACCTTCGACAGGTGCCCACAAAAGTCCCGCTGGTGCCGAGTCCGGCCACGAAGTGAGTAATCCGGCCTTCCGTCTGCTCCCATATCTCCCAGGCAGTCGTCTTGTAATGGGCCTGCCAGTTGGCTGGGTTCGAATACTGGTCGGGATAAAAATAACGCTCAGGTTCGGCAGCGTAAAGCTCCCTTGCCCGCTGGATGGCTCCGTCGGTTCCTTCCAACGGGTCCGTCTCCTCGAGTTTCGCTCCATACGCGTACAAGACACGTTTCCTCTCATCGCTGGCATTGGCGGGAAGGCACAAACGGACCGGGTAGCCGTGAGCGGCGCCCAACATGGCAAAGGCAATCCCTGTATTGCCACTAGTGGCCTCCAGGATGGTCTTTCCCGGGCTCAACGCGCCTGTTGCTTCTCCTCGGCGAAACATTTCGAGGGCGGGTCTGTCCTTGACCGAGCCGCCGGGATTGAGCCATTCGGCTTTTGCATAGAGCTCAGTTTCCGGATGGGAGGTGAGACTCCGAATGCGTATGAGCGGGGTCGATCCTATGGAGCTATCGACGGTGCCGTTCTCGGGCGGTTTTGCGTAGGCTGTACTCAACAAATGTGCGCTCATCAGCTCATCAGCTCATCAGAAGGAATCTCTAAAAAGGGGATTGCTTTCTCCAGGCTACCTGTGCATAATAGCCATCTCCGACTAATTTGGTCAAAATTAAATGATTCCTTGAACGGAAAAAGGGACCATTGAAGTAAAAAGTGGACAAAGAGTGTAAAGTTTTCGACCTTTGAGGCCGATGGCAAAAGGGAACCTTTTCCCGTAATTGGCCTCTAAATAAGCCAATCCTGACTTTTGCCTTCTTGGCACGAGACTTGAAGAGGGGCGGGGGTGAGGGGAGCTAGAAATGAGAAAGGATACGGCATGAGATCCACACAGACCGAATACCCCGAGCTCGGTCGTGAACTCCAATCCGTCGTGGCCGCCGACAAGGAGCTTCGGGAATCGCAGCCTGAAGATACTGGTACTGAGCTCGATGCCCTTGGGCAATATTTAAAGGAAACCCATCGTTATCCGCTGTTGAACCGGGAAGCGGAGCAGCAGGTTGCTCGCGCGATGCGTCAATCCGAAAGCGACCTTCAGAAGCGTCTGAAGGGGGCCAAGGTGAAGGCTGCACGCCGGGAGTTCGAGAGCACGCGTCAGCGCATGATCGAGTCCAACCTGCGACTCGTGGTCTCCATCGCCAAACGCTACAAAAACATGGGGATGGAGCTCAGCGACCTTGTTCAGGAAGGCAACATCGGACTCATGCAGGCGGTGGAGCGGTTCGATCCGCGTCGCAATCTCAAGTTCTCGACCTATGCCACCTGGTGGATCCGTCAGGCCATCACTAGAGCCTTGTCGCAGAAGTCGAGGACCATCAAGGTGCCCATCAACAAGCTGGAACTGGTCCGCATGGCTACTCGGGCCAAGGGCAAGCTGGAGGAGCGCCTGGGCCGTACGCCTTCTATGAAAGAAATCGCTAAAGAGGTTGGAGCTCCGGAGAACCAAGTCGATGTGGCTATGAAGTCCATCCCCCACTTGGAGTCGCTCGACGAGTTGGCGGTCGAGGATGGTTCTCCCCGCTGGGAGCTTCAGTCGGACGAGCGGTCCGAGTCACCTTGGCAAGTCGTCCTAGACCGCGATATGCGGGAAAAGGTGGGGTCGGCCTTGGAACTGCTTCCTCCGCGCCAGCAGCTCATCGTGCGTATGCGCTTCGGGATTGGATTCAACTCCGAGTACAACCTGGAAGAAATCGGTAAGGTCCTCAATCTGACCCGGGAGCGAGTAAGGCAGCTCGAAGTCGAGGCGCTTCGGCGGCTGCGAGCCACGAGCGATCACCGAGCTTTGAATGATTTTCTGAAGAAGTAATCCGAATTTCTGAAGGAAGCCAGCTGGGAGCTGCTCCTGGCTGGCTTTTTTTTTGCCTACAAACCGAAGGATCTCACATCCAGCCAAATGCCTCGAGAAGGGTCGGGATCCAGTTGATGAACATCAAGACCATGAGGGGAAACAAAGCCAAGTCGAGTATCCGGCCGACTCGGCCGAAGTTTGTGCGAAAGGGGGGAACAGCCAGCCAGGCCAAACGGTAGAGCACCTGCAAGAGAACGAAAACCAGCACCACCGGTCCGAGACGGTGAAAGGTACGGCTCGCCTTCCAATTTCCATGAACCGCGGACACCACCGAGCGTGTCAAGCCACAGCCGGGGCATGGAATACCGGTGGTTTGCCTGAGGACGCAAAGACCAGGAAGGGTGACTTGCCCGATCTGCAGCTGAGATCCTTGGGGTTTGAGCACCAAAGCCAGTGCGATGATGGAGAGGCAAACGGTCAAAACGACGAGCTGTGACGCCGCATTCTGCTCTGTCGATGGCCTGGGGGTTGACGCATCACTAGGCCGTGCCTCCGGCGCACCTTTCATCTCCTAATCCGGCTAGCTGAACGCTGCCTTGATCTCAGGCTTCATCAGGACGACGAGGCTCCAGATTCCAAGGGGCAGGCCCAGGATGCAGCATGGGCTGATGCAGGGAACCATGGCCAGGACGCTCGCCGCTACCGCCAGGGTCCATTGATTGAGCTTTTTCATCTCGAGCGCAGCATAGATGATGAGTCCGGCTATCATCAGTCCCACCGCTGCTGAGATCATCCCGAATCCACCGGAAATCCAATTGATGATTCGCTCTTCCTGATCTCCCGCCGTAATCGAGCCCAATCCGACACCCAGCAGGTTCACCATCAGGCCTATGATTTGAGTCGCACCGCCCAAGATGGCGGCGATGAGAAGGCCGGTTGCCGGGCCCGAAACTTCGGCGGCTGCCAGAGTTGGCGGAGTCGGCGGTACCTGTGGGGGCCGGTATGGATCGGGTGGCGGTGGCGGCGCGGTCGACATAAGGAACCTCCTGTCACTTCGATGACGTTCACATTATTGTCTCAAGTATGGATGATGCTTGCCAATGCCCGAAGCGATAACTTGGTTTGAGAGACCGGCGATGCGGTGATAACATACCGGCACAGGACGAACGGCAATGGCAGTGATCACCGTCAGCAAGTCGGTCGAGAGTCGCGGCGACAACCACATGATTGACATCACTTCCGACGTGGCTCGTGCGGTGGAAAGCGCCGATATCGACTCGGGAATCGCAACCATTTTCGTTACCGGCTCGACCGCCGGAGTGACCGCGATAGAGTTCGAGCCGGGACTGGTACAGGACCTCGACGCGGCGTTCAATCGACTCTTTCCTCGTGACCTTGTCTACCGCCACCACCAGCGGTGGGGGGACGACAACGGGCACAGCCACATTCGTGCCTCCATGTTGGGGCCCTCACTGACCGTTCCCTTCCAGCAAGGTCAGTTGACACTCGGGACATGGCAGCAGATCATTCTGGTTGATTTCGATACTCGACCTCGTACGCGCAACTACGTCATTCAGATCCTGGGCGATTGATCTCGGGAGTCCTCCGATGATCGATGAGAAACTGGAAAACTACGCAACCGACCATACTTCGGCAGAGCCCGAGTTACTGGAGCGACTGGCTCTAGAGACGTATCAGAAGATGAAGTCACCTCAGATGTTGACCGGAAAGCTCCAGGGAACGCTTCTCCGTATGCTGGTCAAGATGTTACAAGCCCGACGGGTCATCGAGGTGGGAATGTTTACCGGCTATGGGACGCTCATGATGGCTTCCGCTTTGCCCGAAGACGGCCAACTCGTCGCCTGCGAGACCGATCCGGAAGCGGAGGCGATGGCGAGAAAGTACTTCTCCGAAAGTCCGCACGGTCCAAAGATTGAAATCCGAATGGGACCGGCATTGGCGACGCTTCCAACTTTGAGCGGTCCCTTCGATTTTGCCTATATCGATGCGGATAAAGAAAACTACTCGGCCTACTACGAACTGTGTCTCGAAAAGCTCCGCTCCGGAGGCGTCATCGCCGTTGACAACGTCCTGTGGAGTGGCAGGGTACTCGAGCCCGAGGACGAAGAAACCCTGGCGATCACGGCAATGAACGACCTTGTGAGCGAGGATTCGAGGGTCGAGCACGTCTTGCTGCCTATCCGGGACGGATTGATGCTGGCGCAGAAGAAATAAGTTACGTCATCTCTGCAAGCATAAGGCACAGCCAAATGGAGGCGTACAGGTCAAACGGTGCGGCAGATTTCTGCTGGAAAGCTACTACAGGGCGCAGGCGCGGCGTTCCTCCTGCAGGTGACGGGGCTCGGGCTGAGCTACGTCGCAAACATCATGCTGGCCCGCCTGATGGGACCAGCCGAATACGGCATTTATGCTTTTGTCGTCTCTTCCACGTTGATCTTTTCCGCCATTGCCGAACTGGGTATCCCTGACCTGCTGCTGCGCTATATTCCGGCATATGAATCTGCCGGGAAATGGTCACTTTTTCGCGGTTTGGTCCATCGATCAAGGCTGTTGGTCATCGCAGCAGGTTGCCTGATTGCCGTCAGCGGCACGCTACTGCTACACACCTCGCTGCTACCCATACGGCCAGATTACATCGTGCCGCTCAGCATTGGGCTGTGGGCAACACCGCTCTGGGCCATGATGCGATTCCACACCTTCGCCGCGCGCTCATCGGGCAGAATCGTTGAGGCGTATCTGCCGCCGCGTATTTTTCGCCCGGCTGGTTTGCTGCTGGTGGCCCTGTCAACGGTTGTGGTTGGCTGGCAGTTGACGGGGACGTTGGGCGTCCTGGGGCTGGTGGTTGTGCTGTCCCTGACCATCGTCTTTCAATTCATCGTCTTTGGCCGGCACAGTCCGCCTGCGCTGTGGCAGGCGCGCCCAGCGTTTAAAATGAACGAATGGCTCCGGGTGAGTGTGTTTCTCTGGATGGCTGTCCTGTTTACGATGCTGGAAAGAGAGATAGGCATTCTGACGGTCGGTCTCCTCCTGCCGCCCGAGGAGGTAGGTTTGTATACGGCTGCCGTACGAATCAGCCAGATCGTCGACTTCCCGCTGCTGGCCATCAACGCGGTAGCCGTACCGATGTTTGCCACCTATCATTCGCAAAAAGAGCACAGGCAGCTGCAAAAGCTAGTATTCAGGGTCGTGCGATGGAGTCTACTCGCAGCCCTCATCATCACCCTGGCACTGGTTGTTGCCGCTCCCCTTGTCCTCAGCCTGCTGGGCAGGCCGTTTCTGGCCGCCGAGCGCGAGACGGTTATACTGGCCGTCAAGGGATTGATCGCAACCGCGATGGGCCCCGCGCTGCCGCTCTTGAAAGTCACCGCCCAGCAGAAAGCAGGCATGGTCGTCGCCGGATGCTCGGCGATCGTCAGCGTCATACTGACGGTCATCGGTACTTCGTTATGGGGAATCACGGGGGCGGCCCTGGCCGGCTTGACGGCAGCGGTTGTTGCCGGCATGATTCAGAATGTCGTCGTCATCCGGCGTCTCAAGCTTTTCCCCGCCATCGTTTTCCAGCTCTGCCCGGGCGCGTGAGTCGCTTATCATCAAGAGGACTCTCGCTGTCGAGGAGCGCTTTGCGCCGAATTTGGCGATGCATTACAATTTCCGCGGGCTGCAGCCCGCCGTGATAGATCAGAATAATTAACACCATACGACTGGCTATATAGATAATTCATAATGAAAAAGATTAACAGCGAAGGACGCGCAGAGATCAACGCGCCGCAGGTTGTCGGGGAGGTGATCGACGGTGAAGCTGTCATCATCAATCTGGAGAGCGGCTTTTACTACAGCCTTGACGGCGTCGGCGGGGACATCTGGGCGCGGCTTGAACGCGGCCTGCCCCTGCAGGGTATTGTCGACGAGATTAGTGGCAAATATGATGCTGATAAAACAACTGTCGAAAAGGCTGTAAATACGCTGGTCGATGAGCTCGTCGGCGAAGGGTTGGTAACGCTGCAATCGGGCGACGGCGCCGGGCAAACTCCGGTCGAACCTGCGAAACCGGATGCGCCACTCGCCTTATTTAAGCCGCCGGTGCTGATCAAATATAAGGATATGCAGGACCTGCTGCTCCTTGATCCGATCCATGAGGTCGACGAACTGGGCTGGCCCAACGTCAAGCCTGATGATGGCTAACCCCGACCGGCATGCCAGCACAGCCCCGTAGACCCACGCAAGACTCCGCCAGACATACACACCCCGCCCGCACCTATTTTCAGCAGCTTCATGACGCCTCAGTGGGTGCGGTCGCCGCGTCGGGTGCCGTGGCGCGTACGATCCGTATCGCCGGCCTCCCCATCCGCCTGGTTTTTGCGGGAGAAGCGATGGTGTCACAGGTCATGCGCGCGCTCCGGCATCTTGAATCGGGCGATCAAGAACCTGACCTGACGGTCTATGTCTGGGACAGCGCAACGACCGGTCAGCCCATCCCTCGTCCGCCATGGGAGCCCGATGACCACCAACCACGCGGCTTCATTCGCGGCTTCAACGCGGATGGCATTTATACCGCCAACCTACCCGCAATGGACGGCTTCAGCATGTATCACGCCGCGCGCGGCAAGGCCATTCACTGGGACGCCGACGCGACAGCAATCACTTATCACGAGCGGAGCTTCCCGCTGCGCGTCATCATCAGCTGGTGGGGGGCGCTGCGTGGGTTGGCCTTTGCCCACGCGGCGGCCGTCGGGTTTACGGATCGTGGCGTCATCATCGTCGGGAAAGGAGGTTCAGGCAAATCGACGGTGGCATTGTCCTGTCTCAATTCCGGGTTGCTTTATGCCAGCGATGATCACGTTTTGATCGACACAGGAGCACAACCGCAGGTGTACAGCCTGTATAATTCGGCCAAGCTGCACGCCCATCACATCAAACGACTGCCGGAACTGGAACAACACATCAGTAATACCGAACGCCTCGACACGGAAAAAGCGCTGATGTATATCCATGAGGCCTTTCCAGAACAGATCAGCGCGGGGTTTCGCATCAAGGCGATCCTTGTGCCTGACGTCGACACGGAGGCGGATACACGGCTGGTTCCGATATCCGGCGCGGCGGCGCTCACCGCCTTGGCTCCCAGTTCGATCCTGCTGCTGCCGGGGAAAGATCGGCAGGCCTTTCGGCAGCTCTCGCAGCTGGTCCGACGGGTGCCAGCCTATAAACTACAATTGGGAGCCAGCATCGAAAACATTCCTGCGGTGATAAAGGAGCTGTTGGCCAGCCTGTAACCATGTCTCCAGACACTCACGTTAGCGTGATTATCCCCGTCTATAACGGTGCGCGTTTCCTCGCCGAAGCTATCCAGAGCCTGCTGGATCAGCAGGCCGGCCGGTGCGAAATCATCGTCGTCGATGACGGATCAACCGATGACAGCAAGGCGGTTGCGCTCGGTTACGCGGCTGCGGTGACCTATCACTACCAGCCCAATGCCGGGGTCGCTGCGGCGCGCAACGCCGGGTTGGCCCAGGCGCGCAACGCGATCGTCGGGTTTCTCGATCAGGACGATCGCTGGGCGGCAGACAAGCTGGCGCTGATGCTGCCGGTCTTCGCGACGGAGCCGGCGCCTGATGCGATATACGGCCTCACCATCCAGACGGTTCTGCGCCCGGATCCTAGCGGCGAGATCGTTGAGATTGAGGGCGACCCTCACTTTAACTGGCTGCTGGGCAGCGCCCTGTTCCGCCGCCGTGTGTTTGAGCAGGTCGGGCATTTTGACGAAACGGTCCGTTACTATGCGGACGACACGGATTTTTTCCTGCGTCTGCGCGAGAGCGGACTGCGGATAGACTACACGGAACAGGTGGCGCTGTATTATCGCCTACATGGCGACAATACATCGTTGAAAATGCCCACCGCCCGCCGGATGTTTTTTGTAGAAGCCTTGAAACGATCGCTGGACAGGCGGCGCCGCGCCAACGAGATGACCCTGTCGCCCCTGCCGGAGTTTACCCGGCCTGGCGCCAAGGAACCGGAACCGAATGACTGTGGAGAATAATCCCCTCGTCAGCGCAATCATTCCCGTTTATAACGGCAGGCGGTTTCTGGCCGAGACGATCCAGAGCGTTCTGGCACAGACCTATCAGCCGGTTGAAGTGGTGGCGGTTGACGATGGCTCAACGGACGGCAGCGCCGCGATCGTCGAGTCCTTTTCATCCGTCACCTGCATTCGCCAGCGCAACCAGGGTGTGGCGGCGGCCCGAAACCGGGGCGTCAAGGCCACGCAGGGAGAACTGCTGGCGTTCCTCGATCAGGATGATCTGTGGGTCGAGGAAAAACTGGAAAAACAAGTCGCATACCTTCAGTGCCACCCCGGCGTGGGTTACGTGCTGAGCCAAGTTCAATTCTTCCTCGAGCCGGGGATGGAAAAGCCTACCTGGGTGCGTGACGGGCTGCTCGAAAAACCCCGACCCGGGTACAATCTGGGGAACCTGCTCATATGGCGCCGGGTATTTGAGCGGCTAGGAGATTTTGACACACACTACGTTGCGGCCAGCGACCACGATTGGTTTATCAGAGCAAAGGATGCCGGCATCCCGATGGTGCGGCTGCCGGAGGTGATGCTGCTCAAGCGCACACACGATCGGAACGAATCCCGGCATGACAAGGGCAGGCAGGAGTTGCTGGCCATCCACCGGGCATCGGTCCGCCGGCAAAAGAACTCCAAACGCAATGGGCCCGGTTGAAAGGAAGCGGCATGACGGACCCGCCAACCATCAGCGCCATTATCACCTACCATGATGAAAGGCTGTACATCCGCGAAGCGCTCGAGACTGTGCTCAAACAAACCTACCTTGCCGTTGAAGTCATTATCGTGGACGATGGCTCCGAAGAGCGTTTGGACAATCTGCTGGCGGATTATTCACAGCCCATCCGCTATCTATACCAGGCCAATGCCGGGCTTGGCGCGGCCCGCAACTCAGGGATCGATGCCGCCACCGGGGAATACATTGCCTTTCTCGATGCCGATGACATGTGGCCGTCCGACCGGCTTGCGAGGCAGTTTGCCTTGTTTCAGTCCAACCCGGCTGTGGATATTGCGGCGGGTTATGCGCAGCAGTTTGTCAGCCCCGAACTGGACGACACGGATAGGCAGCGTCTGGTCTGCCCGGACGAACCGATGCGCGGCCTGACGACGGTTGTTACGTTTCTGATCAGGCGGCAGGTGTTCGACCAAGTGGGCCCGTTCACCACTGACCTGAAGATAAACCAGACAGTAGACTGGATCGCTCGCTTGCAGGAGCAGAGCCTAACAGTCGTCGGTGTGGACGCGGTGGTAGTCAACCGGCGGCTCCACACGACCAATCACGGCCTCACAGCCAAAAATCGGCGGATCGACATGGTGTGGGCGCTCAAGACCACACTCGATCGGCGCCGGCGCAGCGGCACGAGCGGCTGACATGCCCGCTCGTTTTTCCAGGCCCTCCAGATATCTGGGAAACTGCTGGCCGACTGCCGACCATGAACTGCTGTTGAGGGCGGCGCTCACACGTGGTGAGGGGAGCATCGCCGCCTGGCAGGCCTGGCGGGAGCGGACGGACGTCGAAGCGCTCGACAACGGGTCGCAGGGGCTGCTGCCGCTGCTCTCCCGCAGCCTCGAGCAGCAGGGGGTGAACCACTCGGATATGCGGCGCTATGTGAGCGTCTATAAGCGGGTCTGGGCTCGCAACCAGCTTCTCATGCACCGCATGGTCGAGGTGCTCAAGCTCCTGCACGAGCGTGCTATCCACACAATGATCCTCAAAGGCGCCGCCCTGCTTCTTGCCTATTACGAGGACCTGGGGGCGCGGGCGATGAACGATTTTGACATCCTGGTACCGACCGATCAGGCGGAACAGGCCATTCAGGCAATGGAACAAACGGCATGGCAAACAGTATTTCCTAC
>SDBT01005647.1_pt1 | contig 20923 bp, 23 predicted proteins | sample 2277101 | NCBI WGS metagenome assembly SDBT01 (sample SAMN10404973, study PRJNA504765) | marine sediment metagenome | isolation source: marine sediment core GS10_PC15, 103 cmbsf | place: Arctic Ocean: Southern Knipovich Ridge | collected 2010
GCCGGGCCTTTTGCTATGCCCTTTTCACGTTCATGTGGTATCATGTCGCAAACCGAATAAGGAGACACACCCATGAACAAGCCACGGTTATTTATAACTGGCGGCGCTGGATTCCTTGGCCGCGCTTTGATCCAACACTTCCAAGATGTCTATCAAATCGAAGTCACCGTCTACTCACGCGACGAAGCGAAACACGCGAAGGCTCGATCCATGTTCCCGGATGCTCAGTTCATTATCGGGGACATTCTGGACATCAATCGTTTGAACCCCGCGATGGTGGGCCACGACTATGTCATCCACGCGGCAGCTTTGAAACACGTTCCCCAAGCTGAAACCAACGTCCGGGAAGCCACACGGATCAACATCGATGGAAGCCGGAACGTGTTTGACGCGGCGATTGAAGCCGGGTGTCGGAAGGTTATCTCCATAAGCACAGACAAAGCATGTCGCCCGGTGAACGTCTATGGATTCACCAAGAAGATAATGGAACGCTTGGGCCAAGAGTATGACACCTACGGCCCCACACAGTTCAACGCGGTTCGGTACGGGAACGTGATCGCTTCAACGGGAAGCGTGATCCCTATCTTCCGTGAACAGGCCCGGACACGCCAACTGAACATCACCGATCCCGGCATGACACGGTTCTGGCTGAGTATCCAAAATGCTGTCGCCTTGGTGGATCACTCCTTCAAATCACAGACGCCGGGGACGATCCTTGTCGAACGGATCGCCGCGTCCGATATGCTGACAGTAGCCAAGGCCGCGGCGCGATTGGAGCTTGGGGCCAACTATGATCTTGACAGCATAACGATTAACACCACGGGCCACAGATTCGGCGAAAAGCGCCACGAAGAATTAATCGCCCCGGAAGAAGTGCTTCACGCCCGGCATATGCCAGACTCTCCTTATGTCGAAATCCATCCGATCTGGAAGGGCCAGATGAACCACGATACTGTTGATCCCAACGCCGCATACTATACAAGCGCGACGCCGGACAATATGCTGGACGAAGAAGGAATGTTGGCGTTAATCGGGGAAAGCGAATCGGCTGAATTGCCGTGGTAGTCTCCTTGTATCGGCCTGAAACTTTATATAACATAGGGAGATTTCACAATGGCAACATTAGGACAACAACGCGTTCGGCTAGACTTTAATCCCGACGAGAGGGAAGATGTCAAAGCAATCAAGGAAAGTTTCGCCGATATGATTGATAGGCTAGAAGAAATGAAGCGCCAAGGTAAGGAACCACGAACCTGCGCCGTGGCTCAAACCGAAGCAGAGAACGCTTGTATGTGGGCGGTGAAGGCCGCAACCTCTTAACAACGAAGTTTTGATTCAGGCCGATACAAGGAGACACCATAATGAAGATACTAATCACTGGTAAGCGGGGAATGCTGGGGTCGGCGTTGGTTCGTTCGTGTGTGGCCCAGAGAATCGACTACGTCGCATATGATCACGGGGAGATGGACATCACGAACTCGGAAGATGTTCGCCGTGTAGCCAAAACGCTACATCATATTGATGTGGTGATCAACGCCGCTGGAAGGCTCAGGCACAACGAACAAGAACAAGACGCTCTTATGGCGTATGCGAACACAGTCGGGCCACATATCTTGTCCGCTAACTTCGCCAAGGTTGTTCAGATTTCAACCGATTGCGTCTTCGACGGAACCGAAGGCCCATATGACGAACAGGCCTGTCCGTCTCCGGTTGATCTGTATGGCACGACTAAGTTGGGCGGGGAACTCTGTCGGCCCCATCTCACGATCCGCGGAAGCTTCGTCGGGTTCGGGAAGGGTTCGTTCCTTGATCGGATGATCTTTTCGGAACCCGAAGGCGAAACAATCCACGGATTCCCGAAATGGTTCTGGAACGGATTATACGTCGATACATTCGCTGCGTTCGTTCTCCAATGCGCCCGCATGGACATGACAGGATTAATTCATGCCGTCGGGCCAAAGATTACAAAGCGGCAGCTTTTGGCTTTAATGGCGGACGCATTTCGCCCGGACATAAGCGTGCAGTCTGTAGACAGTTCTGCTAAAAACATGATCCTCGAATCGAATGTCTTCCCGGCGATCCATGAGATAATCGGGTTGGACTATACGGCGACTTGGGAACACATGATTGAAAGGATGAAACTTGACTACAAAAACATCAATTCCCATAACAGTGACGATCCCGGTGGGGCCGAACCCGGCGAATAGTCGGTGGCTGATGGAGTGCCTTTATTCCGCCTTTGATCAGTATTACAGGGCTGATGAATTCCTCTTGATCGATGATCAGGCCGGACTTGCACTGGAAGACACACCGCCAATGACTTCGGATAGGGGCTATACAACTGGCAAAATCCTATCGTGGGACGACGGACGCGGGAAGATGCATGTCCCGTCGAATGTCTACGTCTGGAAGACGCCGTGGTTGTCAGGCGTGGCTCACGCGTTCAACTTCGGCGTGGCCTTAGCCCGCAACGATCTGGTCGTGATGCTCGGTTCTGATGATCTCCTTCAACCGTGGGCGCTGTCAGACTTGAAGGCTACATACGAACAATATAACGAACCGCTTGGCTATTATTGGTATGACATCGAATACATGGACACCGGGGAACAACAACATCTTCCCTGTCACGGGGCCGCGATCACCAAGCAACTGATGAAGCACACGGGCGGCTTCCCGGTGGAATCAGCGATCGGACAGCCCGACACGATGTTGGTGTCGATCATGTTGGCCCACCCCGAAGCGGGCTTGCTGATCCCTGTGAACTCTGAGACGCCGCCTTATCGATACAGGCGACACCCGGAATCCGACACCGGGACGCGCCCGGCGTTCCCGTTCAGTATTGTGCGGGACATCCTCACGGAAAGGTGGACACCAAGAACATGAGTAGCCTTTGGAAAGTCATCAAGGATCGCCCAGGTATGATCATAACAAGGCTGATGCCGCCAGACGGCGCGGTTATCCATGAAGCCAAGAGCGACGCGGGACGGGCCGAACTTGGGAACGAACTTCGTTTCCTTCGAGAACTGGCCACGACACCCTTTGTGCCGCAAGTCTTGAATCACAATGTCGTCGGGACTGACGATGCCTTAGTGGACTCGATCACGATGGAAGACGTGGGCGAATCCCTTGGCATCGTGGATGAAGAAAAATTCCGAACCCACTTCCTTCGGTTCCTTTGGGAACTCAAACAGCGCCAGATCGAACACGGCGATCTGACATCGGCGAACATCCGCGTGAAGGACGACATCCCAAAGGTGTTGGACTGGAAGGAAAGCCGATTCAGTTTTGAACACGATCGACCCACGAAGCGCCCGGAAGGTGATGTGCATCACGCGTTTCAGTTCTTGGCTTCATTGAAGGATGGTTCCCGGCACGGACGACGGTTAGCGGCGATGCTGAAGGCCGTCAATCTCCAACAGATTGTTGGGCGTCCGTGGCACAACTTCCCGGACGGGAAACGATGGGTTGATGTCGGATGTTTCCACGGTGACATCCCGGCGTGCGCGGCTGTCGCAGGCTTCGAGAACGTCGCGGGAATCGACTCCGATCGTTCGGCGATCATCCGATGTCAAGCAAGATTCAATGGTTTTGGAATTATGTTTCAGACATTGGACGCGATCGAGCTTCGGCCGCGGCCTTGGAACAATGGCGTGAACGTGCTGTCGTGTCTGTCCGCCTATCCTTACATTCTGAATAAACACGGGGACATTGAATCCAACCGATTGATCGAAGGGTGGATCGACAAAAGCGACATGATGTTCTTCGAGTGTCAGCTATCAGGAGATGGCCCCGGCCCGGAAGAATTCAAGACGACGCGCCACATAGAAGAATGGCTTCACGAACGCGGGGCGGACAGCGTGGAAGCGATCGTGGAAATCCAACTTCCAGATCGCAACACTACCCGAACGACTTTCAAGGTGAGTTAATGACAAGTGGCCCGACGTTCGGATCGCCTTCGCTGAATGTGGTGATTCAGAACATTGCACAACTTCACGACGGCGACGGAGGTTCCGGGGCTCCTTCGTGGGTGATTGTCGGGGCTTCCGTTGCCTTCATAGTGGAAGAAGTTGACGTGTCTCCTGCGATCCTGATCGAACGGGGCCGCGTTCGGATAAGCATCACACCCACAGAAGACACGAAGCCGGATGTCGAATATCAAGTGATCGCGCTTATGGGCGACGATGTGGTCGGCCCGGTGATAATCCAGTGGACAAAGAATGACATCAAGAAGCTACGGGTTCGGAACGTGGAATTCCAGCATCGCATCAAACCACCGACGAAGATAGTGGTGAACGTCATCAGGGGGGAATCATGACGGAACTAATCGGCGGCCATAGGGGACTGGATGTTGTCCGGGCCGATGGCGTCATCAAGAAGATCGCATTACACGAACTTGGCAATCAAGGGAACGACTTACACGGCGTGGACTTATACGGGCTGAACGAAACCGCAATCCATAACGAAGCTATGATGTTGGATGTTATGTTCGGGAGTGGCTTCACGCCGATGTTGATAGACATTGACGAAGGCGAATTGATAGAAACCGACGTGGGAGTCACGGAAGCCCCAACGCGCCCCGAAGAATGGAGACATTCATTAGTGCGGGCCTTGGCTACAATTCGGGCGCGTGGCTTACGACACGGCGATCTGAAAGGGGCTAACGTCATCACCCGCAACGATCACCCGTGGATCATCGATTGGCAGGAATCCCACTTCCTTGGGGATGTGCCACCACAAAAGACACCGTTTTCTGATTCCTATCTTCTCATGCAACATATAGAGGGCACTCCCGGCGCGGACGGGTTCTGTGATGTTCCGCGTGTAGCCCGGCGCTGGCGGGCCGTTCTTGGTTCTCTTGGGGCCACAATGAGTATGACATTGCCGTTGAAGGGAAAGACATTTCTTGACATTGGATGTTTCCAAGGGGACTTCGTGGCCTTGGCCGCGTCAGAGGGTATGTGGGCCAAAGGAATTGATGTCGGCGGGTTCCGTTCGGGCGAAAACAGTATCGAGATCGGGCGTTCCATATGGGCGGACTTCCCCTTCGGGAACATCAAGTTGGCCCAAGTAGACGCCGCGGGCTTCCATGATTACGAACACGATGTGGTTATGATGTTTTCAACGTGGCCTTACATTGTGGGGAACTATGGTTATGATTGGGCCGTCGATCTGTTGCGGAAGATCGTTGAACAGTCCGGCGTGTTCTTCTTTGAGACTCAATACGCGGGCGATGGCCCAGGCATAGAAGCCATTAAGAACTCGAAAGACGTGGCGAAGTTGTTTGCAGACATTGGCGCGGGGACAGTGGAACCGATCGCCGTCTTCCCGGTAACAAACAGACCAGCGGAACGAACCATATGGAGAATTGAAAAATAATGTTTCACAAGCACGCATGGAAGGAAATCAATCGAGAAATACTCTCGACGTTCATTAAGGAGACAGGCAAATTCATTCCAAGTGACACGTTGATAACATATCAGTGTGAAAAGAACATCACCCATCACAAGCAAATCGAATTGAAGGGAATCCAAAATGGATGAATGGCCGGAAGTGGTGGCGCTAGTCATCACGTACAGGCGAAAGGAATTAGCACTTCGGGAAATCGCCAGCATCAAGGAGCATCTTGACTATCCAAATCTCAGTTGGCACATAGCGGACGACGGGAGTGGCTACGACTACGTGGCAGAACTTTGTCAAGAGATCGGCCCCGACTACGTTGTAAGCCACACAGACACCCACGGAAGCGGCGTTGGGGCCAACATGAACACCGGGATGGACGCGGTTCTTCAACGGGCTGATCTGTGGCTTCATCTCGAAGACGATTGGATTTTACGAAGCCCGGTAGACTTGAAGCCATGTGTTCAGGCATTGGTGGAACACGAAGACATCGGGATGATAAGATTAGGGCGACTCACCGCGGGCATTCAGGCCGAAACCTTCGCTATGGCGGATCGCATGTGGTGGCGCATGAACAAGGGTTCCGACACCTATGTCTTCACAGGGAACGCGGCGCTTCGCCACCGTCGATTCTTCGACGCCTATGGCCCATACAAAGAAGGCTTGACACCGGGAGCGACTGAATTAACAATGTGTGGCGGGTTCACAAAGAAGAAGGGGCCGGATATAGCATGGCCCGCGTGGTTAAACATAGATGAAATGTTCTATCATATTGGGGATTCCCAAAGCTTCAAATATTACATGGAGAATGAAGGTATGACAGCGGAAGAAGCGGCGAACCTTTGGGAAGGGATAGCCAATGAGTGAAGGGCGTTTAGTAACAAAGGAAACCGACATTTTAGAATTGACGGCGGATATATGGAACAAGGCGTCGGCGTTGCGTGTATATCACGAAGCTGACATCGGCGACATTGCCTTCCATATCCATGCAATCCAAAATATTATTGCTACGCGGGCCGCCTTTCGGTTGAATCCTGAATGGCTGAATCAGTTGAACCGCGGTTGTGGGGATGGGATTCATTAGTGTTCAGCAACGAAGGCGATCCAGAAATCCTTTTCAAAAGTTGTCCCCGGTGCAAAGGGGACTGTCACGTCAATCGTGATATCTATGGGGTATATAAATATTGTATTCAATGCGGGTTCCAAGTAGAAATTGCAGACGGCGAAGACTTCAAGGGGCTTCGGGGACACAAGGAGACACAACGTAATGATAAACGGGGACGACCTTCTAAGGGACGAAAGAACGGCGATCTTCAACGAAGACAGGACGCACCGCTTCCTATTGAAGCGTAAGATTAGGCCGGGCGACACTATATGCCTGTTCGCTATGCTGAATCCTTCAAAGGCAGACGAAGAAAAGAACGACAACACCGTGTCGCGTTGCATCAAATTCGCCTCCCTATGGGGCTTCAGTTGGATGTGGGTTGTAAACATCTTTTCGATCCGATCCACTGATCCGAAAGTCTTATATCAGCCCGGCAAGATCAACGATCCATACAATGACGAATACATAAGGGCGGCGGTGTCTGTCTCCGGGCGCGTGATGTGCGCGTGGGGCAACCACGGGAACCGACTTGATCGGGGCCGACAGGTGCTTCGCATGATACGGGAAACCGGGAAGACGCCTTTCACCTTCGGACTCACTGAACCCGCGACGGGATACGCGCAACCCAAGCATCCCTTGGCCCGCGGGAAGAACTGGATTCCATACGACGCGGAGTTAATAACATTATGAAGTCGTCAGCAATTACAGATGAAACAGATAGTCTAGCTACCTACCTGTTGGAAATGTTATTAGATGATGAAAAAGTTCTAGCTGCCGCTGAACAAGAAGTCCAAAGATGCCAATCAAAATATAACGACACCAAGAAACAGGTCGGGAAGCTTCGACACATCATTGATATGGTGAAGGAATTATGAAGCCATATTATGAAGACGATTCAATAACTATCTTTCACGGAGATTGTCGGGATATACTTCCCTCGATAAAGTCGGTGGATTTGTTATTGACTGATCCTCCTTATGGGTTGAATATCGCAAATAACCCATTTAGACAAAAGCATGAAAAGCAACCCTGGGATGCCGTGCCAGTGGATATTGATTTGCTGCGCCAATGTATCGATCAAGCGACCTTTTCGATTATATGGGGCGGCAATTATTTTGATCTGCCGCCCCATCAAAAGTTTTTTGTGTGGGATAAGGGGCAACCTGAAAAGTTTTCGTCTGCGATGTGTGAACAAGCCTATACAACGTTAGCAGGGCCAGCAAAACTATTCAGACGACATGTTGTATCCTATGAAAAGTTTCACCCAACCCAAAAACCAATCGAACTAATGCGTTGGTGCATAGAACAGACTGGCAATGAAGCGCAAACAATTCTCGATCCGTTCATGGGAAGCGGCACAACTCTGCGGGCGGCGAAAGACTTGGCGCGCGAGGCAATTGGGATCGAAACTGACGAACGCTACTGCGAAATTGCGGCGAAACGTATGTCTCAAATGGTGATGGAATTATGAAAGTTCATCTTTTACCAGAATTTGCTGAACAGGACGACGGCGACGGTGGCATCCGGCGCGTCGTGGAAGCCCAACGGCAACACTTGCCCGCACACGGAATCGAGATCGTCGGAAGCGTTGTGGATGCGGACTTGGTGGCGACTCATTCCGGCGGACTCGCGTCTGTCCCGGTGAACAAGCCCTTCGTGATGCACACCCACGGCCTTTATTGGCAGGAATATGAATGGCCCGCGTGGGCGCAACGCTTGAACAGGATCGTGATCGATGGCATGAGGGAAGCGGACATTGTGACCGTTCCTTCTGATTGGGTTGGGAACGCTGTTAAGCGTGGCATGTGGACACGGCCCTTGACTCTATACCACGGCGTGAACATGGAAGAATGGCAAGACGGCAACAACGAAGGATACGTCCTTTGGAACAAGTCGCGGCCTGATCCCGTATGTGATCCGGCTGTCGTGGACGCCTTGGCCCTTCGTATGCCACAACGCAAATTCGTTTCCACATTCGGGCGCGCCGATTTGACGAATCTTCGAGTCACGGGCCGAATTCCCTATATGAGTGCGAAGCAAATGGTCAGCAATGCCGGGGTTTATCTGGCAACGGCGCGGGAGACGTTCGGGATCGGCACACTTGAAGCGATGGCCGCTGGCGTTCCCGTGGTGGGTTGGGGTTGGGGCGGACAGGCTGAGATCATCACCCACGGGGTTGATGGATGGCTGTCACGGCCCGGCGACTATGATCACCTTCAAGAGGGCATTGAATGGGCCTTCTTAAATAGGGCCAAGATAGCAAAGGAAGCACGGTACAAGATCGAAGACAACTTCCAATGGAAGGATCGGATAGCTGACTACGCGGAACTGTATAGTCATATGCTGGAATCGATTGGGAATCAATATCGTCGTCCGGCCATTAGTATCATTATGCCATGTTACAATTTGGCCCGTTTTCTCCCCGACGCGATCCAAAGTGTTCAGGCCCAAAGCTTCAAGGATTGGGAACTGATAATAGTTGACGACTGTTCCCCAGACAATACCGCAGAAGTAGCCCAAGGATTCGCCCGCGGGGATGTTCGGATCAAATACTTGAAGACGCCACAGAATTTATACTTGGCCGGGGCGCTGAATTATGGCTTCGGCCATTCCACGGGGCGTCACATACTCCCGTTGGACGCGGACAACATGATCGAAGCCAACACCTTATCCGTGTTGGTTCAGGCTTTGGAAAGATCACGGGAATTTGACATCGTATATGGCAGCGTTAGGTTCGTACTCGAAGATGGTATCCGGCCCGATCTCAGTGTCGGAGGGAACGGGATCAGTGGTTGGCCCCAAGACTTCGACTTCCGGGGGCAGATGATCCAGCGAAATCAAATTCCATCGACCGCGCTGATCAGGCGAAAGGCTATAGAAACGGCAGGCGGTTGGCGCACACGTTGCCAAACCGCCGAGGACGCAGAGAATTGGACTCGGATGTCCTCACTAGGTTTCAAGCCCTCCAAGGTGACGAACGCGGCCACGTTGATATATCGACAGCGGGAAGATTCTATGTCCAGAGTGATGGAACAGTGGGATTATAACTCTTGGTTTCCTTGGTCAAGGGACAAGATTCTTACACCATTCGGGGCCGCGGGGGATACCCCGGCAGACATAAACGACGGCCACGCATGGTGCGTACCGTCCTATGAACCCGTTTCGATCAGTGTCGTGATCCCTCTTGGCCCCGGTCATAATAAGTATGTCATTGACGCGATCGACTCAGTGATGGCGCAAAGCTTCCAGTCGTGGGAAGTGATCCTCATTGACGACGCGGACGAACCACCAGCGTGGGGCCAGCCCACGCTCCCTTCGTGGGTGACGATCATCAAGGGGGACAAGCGCGGGCCGGGTGCGGCAAGGAACAAGGCGGTCGAAATAGCACGGGGGGAATACATCCTTCCACTTGATGCTGACGATTATCTTCAGCCCAACGCTATGATGGAATTCATCCAAGTGGCCCGAATGTATGGGGGTGTCGTATATTCTCAGTGGTGGGACGACTTCGGGAACAACCGCCGGGTATATGATCCGCCAGACTATGACGCCAATCTGCTATTATCGAAGGGTTCGATCCACGCGGTGACGGCCCTCTATTCCAAGGCGGATTGGAACACCGTCGGGGGCATGGACGAAGAATTGACTCATTGGGAGGATTGGGACTTCCAATTCCGCTTGGCTGATCAAGGCATCTGTGGAACCAAGATTGCGTCCCCGTTGTTCACATATCGAAAGAACACCGGGACACGCCGAGAATCAAATATGGAAGCCTTCGACGATGGAAAGGCGGCGATGCTGTCACGTTGGGGCGATCTATGGGAAGGAAAAAGAACTATGGCCGGATGCACATCATGTCCGGGCGGCGGCGGAAGGAAATCATTAGCCTCGCCACCGCCAGTGACCGCCGGGGCAGTAGCAACGAAGGGGGGGAACGGGATGAACAAAGAACCGGATGTCACACTTGTGGAGTACATGGGCGCGAAGCCCAACACGCGGGAGTATAATGGACGGGAGACGGGGACTCGTTATCGTTTCGGCGGCAACTCGTCACATCAAAAGAAGTATGTTCACACCGCCGACGTTCCGGGGCTGTTGGCCCTTATGGATGGTGCGGCGCAACAGTTCGCGGTCGTGGTTAGTCAAGAAGAACTCCGTCCGGCTCAAAATGCGCCCCAAGCTGATCAACCGACTCTTATCGCCGCTGGATCGCCACACAAGGAACAAGCGCCAGTTGAACAAGTTGGCCCCGAAGTCTTCAACGCGGCGAAGGCAGTCGCGCCGGGAGGCCCGGTGGTGGCGGATGTGGTAACATTGGCGGAAGAAGTTGTGGGTGAACACCCGGTTGAAGCGATTAAAGGCGTGGGGATGAGTGTAAGGGAATTGCGCCAACTGCTCCCGGACATGGCGCTGGAAGAAGTAACGCAACTGTTAGCGGTTGAAAGGTCACAAGAAACACCCCGATCCACGGCCTTGGCACTTCTTGAAGGAAGACAGAAGGAGTTAATGCAATGAACGTCAAGTATCTCGGAACCCGAATCAACCGACGCGACGCCCGCGGGCGCGAATCCGGGAAGCGGTATCGGTATTCAAGCGGCCAACCTGTCTTCACGATAGACGATCGGGACGCGATTCAATTCCGTGGCGAACTCGAAGACGGGAATCCGAAGTTCTGCGTCGGTTACGGTGAACCACAACCAATTACGGAATCCACAGGGGCTTCATCCCACTTGGTAGCGATCTCGAAGCTCACTGTAAAACAGCTTGCAATGGCCCTTCCGAGACTCACAAATGAGGAACTTGTCACGTTGCTAGGAATTGAAGCATCGATGAACAATCGCGCCACAGCGATCGCCGCGATACGACAGGCCATTGGATGATTGGCCACTATCTCGATCTTGTGCTGATAGCCTTGGCCGCGTGGCGTCTCTCCGTGTTCGTTACTAGGGATCACGGGCCGTTCGACTTCATGGTGAAGATTCGTGGATGGTACGACGTTCAGCATGATGAAGATGGGAATATCACATCACAGCCGTTGTCCGGGATGGGCCAGTTATTGACATGCGTTTGGTGTTTCAGTTGGTGGGCGGTTGTGATAGTGGCGGCGATCGCGTTCTTCACCAGTATGCTTCCTGTCTTCCTTCTTGCGGCATGGGGTATGGTTGGGATCATCCAGCGATTTGTAATAGAGCGATAAACATGGCAGAATTAAATATAGAAGTATTCTCCATTAGGCTTCCATGTATGTGTGTGGTGGCAATGCTGAACATGCCGGGCGGCTTTTGGATGTTAAAGGCCGATGAGTGCAACCAAGGCCATGGGAGTGTTTGCTATGTCGAGAGCTACGACCAGAACCAAGTTACCATTAGATAGATGGGCCGCGATCCTTGGAATCAACCCGCTTCACTTCAATCAGGTAATATCGGTTAATATGCCTCAGTCGTTATGTACTAACGTCTGGCATCAATTCGCTTGGCAAGACTCCGGGCAAGTCGGACGTGAAGACATCGCCTTCGCCATCGCCCAAGCTGAAAATGACCTTGAAGAATATCTTCGGTATCCACTCCTTCCGATCTGGATCAATGACGAACGATCCCCGGTTACACCGCCGGGCGATCCAAGTGTCATTAACATATCACTCACCGATCGATCGGGCTTCCCTGTCAACATCCTAACGCGCTGGAAGCACTTCGTCAGTGGCGGGATCGAAGCCAAGGACTTGATCGAAGCAGGGGCCACGGTCACATTTACCGATACTGATGGAGACGGCTACGCGGAAACCGCGACAGTCACGGTGGTGACAACCGTTACCAATCCAGCGGAGATCGCGGTATATGTCCCAGGCGAAGCGGCGAACGACTCTTGGGAGATCAGGCCGTTGAATGATCCCAAGACGCGCCGCCGATCCGTGACGATCAGCGGTGGAAGCGCCGTGATCGTGATGGCCCGCGAACAGCTTGTCGATCCTGATCTTCAAGACGCTTTCGATCCCGCCGCGGTTGATGGCCAAGTCGCGGGCAACTTTCTGGCGACTGTGGACGTGTATCGGCACTATAACGATCCCCAAACCCAAGTTACGTTGATGTGGCGTCCGCGTCCGGGGCCGTGCGACTGTGCTGATGGATCGTGTGTGATCTGTCAATACACCGTTCAAACGGGCTGCTTACTATCTCAGGATCAAAGGAACGGGATCGTCTCCTTCCGTCCAGCGGAATGGAACGCCACGACGGTTCAGTTCGACAGCCGGACACCAAGCGTCGGGAGAACGCCGGAAAACCTTCGGCTGTTCTATCGTGCCGGGTATCAGACAGACAACCCCAATGTGATCGCCCCAACGCTGGAAATGGATTTGGGATTGGCCCGCGCTGTCACATATCTTTCATTGAAATATTTGTCGCGCCCGGTTTGTGGATGCGATAACGTTCGGGAACTGTTCAAGCGTATGATCGAAGACGTGGCGTTGAACTTGGGCCAAGAGACGGGAAGTTCTTCGTATCAACTCAGTGACACCATTATCAACTGTCCATTCGGAACGGAAAGAGGCGCGGTGTTGGCATGGCAGACAGTCAAACAGGGGAACAGAACGGTCGGACACGCGGTGAAAATCTAGTCCACGCCGAACTGATCGACGAAGATGGGTTCATGTGGCGCGTACTGATTCCGGCCAAGGATAGGGAACACCCGGAACGCGGGATCGTCTTGGGGCCACCGAGTCTTGAAGACATGGGCCTTCCCGATGATCTACGCCTAATCCTTCACAACCAGCTATATACAAGGGGCTTGATAACGTTCGCCGATCTCCGGGGTCGTGGCAAGGAAATCACAGCGGCATTACAAGCGACATACAAGGTGGACTTCACAAAGGTGACGGGAGCGTACTTCGTAAGCTAAAATAGAAGTGAAGGTGATCGATTGATCGCCCATAAGTTTGGAGGGATTGCAAAATGGTAACAACGGCGCAAGTTCAGCAAAATGATTTTTCCCGTGTGTGGATGATCCCCTTCGGGGCGGGCCCGAATAAAACACCTTCTTATGAATCCTTGGCACGGGCGGACATACCGACGTGGGACTTCGGCGAACCTACGCCGATTTGGATTCCTGACCCTGGACGCCTTGGCAAGTTCATCAACGCGGGCAAGGTGGCGGGAGACGTTTCACTCCCCACCATGTCGATCATGTGGTATTACCTAGTGAACCAACAAAGCGTTCTTGATCGCTTTGCGAAGTCAAGATGTCCACATGACATACATCTTCACATGGGAGAGTGTACGAATCCCCAAGACTTTAACGCCTTTGCAAAGGTGTTGATCATGGAAGGGGCGCTTCCAACGTCGTGGACGACAGACAACGCCTTGGGCGCGTTGTCCCCGGACGGAAGGGCGCTTATCACCGAAGAACTACCGTTCACGGCTGACAAGCTATATCATGTCTACCCCATGAATTATGCACAACAGGCGGAAACCGAAGTCGTGCAAGAGATCGTCGGGATCACGATTTGTGACAGTGTTCAGTGTGGTTCGTGTGGCGTCCCGTCGAACGGGTACGACAAGGTGTTCGCCATCACATTAACAGTGGGCGGATCACCGGGCCTTAGTGCTGAAATGATCTTCACCGAAAACAGTGGAGACGTTTGGCAAGATACTCCCATAAGTACACTGGCCGCAAACCAAGACCCGAATGACTTGGCTTGTATCGGGATCAATATGGTGGTGATCTCGGAAGACTCCGACTCAATCCACTATGCGCCGCTGGCGGACATACTGGCGGGGACAGAGGTTTGGACGGAAGTCACCACGGGCTTCGTCGTTGGCAACGGGCCACAAGCGATTCACAGCGAATCCCCATGTCTGACATGGATCGTCGGAGAAAACGGTTATGTGTACTTCACCACTGATCCTACTGTGGGGATCACAGAAGTACAGGACGCGGGCGTCGCCACAAGTGAAGACTTGAACGATATACACGCCTACGATATAAACAACCTTGTGGCAGTCGGAGACAACAACGCGGTGTTGGTATCGCGTAACGGCACAACGTGGTCAAGTATACTTGGGCCAAGCGTGGGCGTCGTCCTGAACACCGTGTGGATGAGTGGGAAGGACGAATGGTTCATCGGAGACGCGGGTGGTCAACTCTGGTACACGGTAGACGCGGGCGTGAATTGGATCGAAAAGTTGTTCCCCGGTTCCGGCGCTGGCGTAGTCCGAGACATAAAGTTTTCATCGAAGAATGTGGGATTCATGTCTCACGATACCGTTGCCCCATTGGGACGCATACTCCGAACGATCGACGGCGGGAACTCTTGGTTCGTTCAGCCACAGAATTCACTTGGCTTCCCGGCCAACGACAGGATCACGGCCTTGGCTGTCACGGAAGAAGAAGTCAACGTCGTGTTCGGTGGGGGACTCGAAGACGACGCGGTTGATGGGATCATAGTTAAAGGGATCGGCCCCATCGGTTCGGCTTGCTAGATAAATGAAGGAGACACATCGACATGGTGGACACATTAGACTTGAAGTTCGATTCGGGTGTGGAGGTTAGGCTTTCGCGCCCGAATCAAATGTTACTTGGCAAGGTTCGGCGGGAATTCTTGAAGAACGATCCCGAACCCAAAGTCCCACAGGTGTGGATCGAAGACAACGGAAGGAACGAACCGAACCCAAGCGATCCGGCATACATCGCCGAACTTGGCATGTGGAAGGAACGCATCACCTTCATTGCAATAGAAGTCGTTTTGGCGACAGCGGTGGAAATAATCGCAACGCCCGAAGGTATGATGGAGGCCGACTCCGATGAATTCAACGCATTGTTAAAGATTGCGGGGCTTGACATCCCCACAACCGTTATCGAACGGAAGGTGGCTTGGCTGCATAACGTCGGCATGTCGTCGGAAGCTGACCTTGTTTTGTTGCAAACCAAAACCTTTGAGATAGTCGGGGCGACGGAAGAACAGGTGGCCGAAGCGGAGGCAATGTTTCGCGGTCAAGAGGCACGGGCGACCGATTGAATCTGTCCCCGTCTCCAACGCGATCAGAACTGACATAACGTATGGTTCGCAATTCCCCGGAGTGTTTCCGCCAGAATACGAAGTCAGGGAAGCGGCCCGGTTCTCCGGGTACACATGGGCCGACTGGTGGGAACTGGAAAGCGAAGAACAGGCGCGATCGATCGCACACATGCGGATTCATACGTTGACAGAACTTCACGGCAACGACGCGGTGGCGCGGCAGATGAAACGAAATTCGGAGACTCATTAGCATGGCGATTGAAGACTTTGGTGTTCGATTAGTTGTTCAGGGTGCTGGATCGTTTTTCAGCACTATGGATCGGTATAATCGTTCAATGGACAAGGCAACCGCCAGAACCAATAAGTTTGGCGAAGCCGCTGGCCGGGCCGGGCGTGGATTGGTGGCTCTTGGTGCGCCGATCGTTGCCTTCGCCGCTATAAGTGTCCGGGAAGCTGTCAGATTCGACACGGCCCTTGTGGGTGTTGCCAAGACGACAGACGCGACAGTCGCCGAACTGGAAGGCTTGCGGGACACGTTCCGTGACTTGGCCCTTACAATCCCCGTGTCCGCCGCTGAACTGGCGAACATTGGTGAAACCGCCGGACGGTTGGGCGTCAGTGTCGGAGACATCGAAGGCTTCGTCAAAGTGGTGGCCGATCTCGGTGTCGCCACAGACTTGACCACAGAATCTTCGGCCCAATTCCTAGCACGTATTCAGGCGATCACCCAACTTCCCGCGTCGGAGATCGGGAACTTTTCTTCGGCTCTTGTGGAGCTTGGCAACAACTTGGCAACGTCGGAATCTGAGATCGCGGCCTTCGCGCTTCGGATGGCGGGTGTCGGGACATCAGCGGGATTGGCACAGTCTGAACTCCTTGGGATCGCTGGATCGTTCAGTGAATTGGGAATCAGGGCCGAACGTGGCGGGACGGCTGTTCAAAAGGTGTTGTTCACGATGATCGGGGCGGTGGCGCAAGCCGGGCCGGAACTCGACAAGTTCGCCGAAACCGCGGGCGTCACATCATCAGAATTCGCCCGACTGTTTGAAGACGACGCGGCGGAAGCCTTCACACGATTCGTCGAAGGACTCGGAAGATCAGGGGATGACGCCTTCGTCATACTCGAAGAACTTGGCCTAGCGGATCAGCGGTTGGCCCAAGCGTTCATCACCGTGGCGTCTGCGGGCAACAATCTCCGGGAGAACATCGAACTTTCGTCGGACGCGTTTCGAGAGAACACCGCGTTGACCATAGAAGCCGAACGTCGATATGCTTCGGCGGCGGCTCAATTCGGCATCTTCAAGAACAATGTGATCGAACTAGCGATCGCGGTCGGAGACATCCTCATACCACCGTTGCTTGCAATCACCAAGGCGCTGATCCCCATCATAAGCGGGATGGCATCCTTTGCCGAAGCCCATCCGCTGTTGACGAAGCTTGTGGTCGGGCTTGGACTCGCGCTTGTGGCCTTCGGAAGCGCGTTGTTGGCGGCGTCGTTCATTGTCCCCGCAGCAGTGGCGCTATTCGGGATACTGACTGGCGCGGTGGGGTTCCTATCGGTCGCGTTTGGCTTCTTGACAATAGCGATGGGGCCAATCTCTTTGATCATCATAGGGATCGCCGCCGCGATCGCGGCGGGGATTCTGATCTGGAAGAATTGGGATACCATAATTGAATTCATCAAGGAGAAGGTGAACGGTTTCATCGAAGTGTTGAACACTCTGATCCGTGTTATCTTCAAGTTGAACCCCCTATTGGCTGGACTGGACGCCTTGGGCTTGATCAGTACGCCACAGATTCCAACCTTCGGGCATGGTGGTACAATGGGAAGGAGTGGCCCGGCAATAGTGGGGGAACGCGGGCCGGAAATGGTAAGCCTTCCGGCTGGCGCACAAGTGACACCGATCGCAAAGTCGAACGAAATCAATGTGACCGCCCATTATACCAACCCACAGGAACCGAATTCCATCCGGGCGGATATGGAATTCGTCATGATGGGACTTCAATCATAAGGGGGACAAAGTGGACTTAAAAGCTATTAAGGTTACAATCGGACTGAAAGCCGTTGAAGGTAAAAAGTCAGCGGCCTATCCCGACTTCAATCTGCTTCAAACAGTGAGACTCTCCAAATTGGATTGGGCTTACTATGTTGACGCCAACGGCGGCGGTTGGCACTACGACAAATGTTGCGCCCACGCCGTCGAGAAGTCGGGTTCACCAATTGGGAATCAATTCGGAATGTTGCTTGTCCCCGCATCGTTTGCGGCGGAAGCGACTTCGATGTTCCCTGGCGTAGTTCAGGAAATGGACACACTCGAAGTGGAAGACTTCTATAACGTCCACGCGCACGGACATGAATCCGACGAAAACGTCAACGAACGGGTGATCGCCGGGATCAATGCCAAGATTGCGGCCAAAGGTAAAACCGCTTTGACACCTTCGGACAACGCGGCGCTCGATCCAGACGATCCGACGCCGGGAATCAACATCAACGTGAACAAGACTTGGGCGGGCTACAAGGCCGACAGGGGCGTCAATCTAGTTTAAGGGTGAAGGAATGACCACAGAGACGAAGAAGAAGGTTCTCTTGACCTTCCCAACGTCTCCGGCGAACCCATACCTTCACAAGCATGTTGTGTTCGCGTCGTGGCGCATCATGGCCGATCCGAGATTCGAGATTACACCCATGATCCCAAGTCACAACCCGCTTGAAAACAACCTGAACAAGATCGTGAAGGAATTCATCGCCGGGGATTGGGACTATTGGCTTTCAATCGACAGTGACAACCCGCCGTTCGATAATCCGTTGGACGATGTGAAACTTGATCTTGACATCATAGGTTTTCCGACTCCCGTGTGGTACTACGACGGCGACGAATCCAAGAAGGGCGAACGTCCAATATACTACAACGCCCTTGTGAAGCACGAAGACGGCTTTCGTCCATTCGATCCAATCCCCGGCCTTCACTCAGTGGACGCAATCGGTGGCGGTTGTTTCCTGATCGCCCGGCGCGTCTTCGAGCATCCCGATATGCAAAAAGGCGCGTTCCTTCGTATATATGATCAGGAAGGGATTGTGGAAGTTGGGAATGACATCGCGTTCAGTATGCGGGCCAAGGCCGCGGGCTTCAACATATATTCGGACTTTGATCGTCCGTGTCGGCACTTCAACGAAATCGAACTGTTTGAAGTTGTGTCGGCGTTCAAAAGGTTATACGAATAATGCCGCATAATAGAGACACCTTCGTAGGCTCTCTTGATCTGTTCCTAACGTCGGGCCAATTCAGCACGACGATCAGGACATCGATCGACGTCAGCGCGGCATTCGGCCACGAATTTTCGCCGACTGCTTCTTCCTACGATGGAGCGAACTTCGGCTTGTCCGGGGAATCGGCTGGCGGATCGGATAGGCTTTACCTAATATCCGGCGTATTTTCTTCTACCCTTAAAGACTCCCAAGACACAACGCCCTTCACCGCCAGCGCGATGCGCGGAATGTCGGTTGACAATACCAACACGTCAGTCAGCACGAACGGTGCGTCGCGTGCGTTGTATCTATCAAGTGGGAAGTTCACCGCGACGTTGAAGACATCCGTCAGTCTGTTGGGCTTTGATTCCAATATGTTGGGCGTCGCCTTTGATGAAACTAATACGACCGTAATCGGACAGGCGGCTGGCGGCTTTTCAGATACTAAGTTGTGGTTGTTGTCGGGCCAATTCACAACAACAATAAAAGACTCCGAAGATACTTCGGGGGTCGATGGCGCGGGGCGCGATGTTGATTACGATGGCACGAATACACTTTTGATCGGAAGTGAATTCAACAAAGCGTATTTAATATCAGGCCAGTTCACCGCGACGATCAAGACTTCACAGTCAATGTCGGGCCTTGGTGTCGTTACGATAGCAACCCAAGCGGCTCACATGGTTGTGGACGTGACGGGAACAGCGGTCGGATCAACCCAAGCGGACATCATAGCGGGCGGCGGAACGATCATTCTGACACTCACCACCGGGCGGCTTGATCCGACGAACGATACTTGGGCCGCGACGATGGGCGCGGACAACGCCGTCACACAAGCATTGATCGACAACCTAACATCGTCAGGGGCCGAAGCGAATGGCTGGAACAATGTCGTCAGGGCGGGGCTGACGTTCAGTGACGTGACGCGGGATTCCGGCACACAAGTGACGATTCTTCTTCCGGCGTTCGGTTCATATACGATAACGATCACCGAAGTGATCACCGCGACAGTCCCGGACACAGTGTTGACGGGCGGGAACGGGCCGTTCGTTGGGTTCCCGGTGATCACTGTCAGTCCGCCAGCGGGGAATGACGATACGGTATGGAGTGGGGGGACTGATGAAAAGCTTTATCTTACAAGTGGGCAATTCACTTCGACGATTAAGGACAGCGAAGACGTGTCGGCGGTATCAACTCCCATCAGCATCGCGTCAGACGGCGGGACTGATACACCTTGGCTAGATAATAACGACAAAGCCTTTTTGCAGTCAGGCCAATTCACCAGCACAATCAAGACTTCGTTGGACTTGACGGCCACAGATGGGGACATGCGCGGGATCAGTGTTGACCAGACGCCCAACACCCCAATGACGGGGAACAGTGCCAACAAATTGTTCTTGATGTCGGGCCAGTTCACATCGACCGTTAAGGATTCCGAAGGGGTTGGCGCGATCGACTTGACACCTGTCGGCATCTCCGAAGACGGAACAAATACCCCGTGGTCGGGCCAAATAAACTTGATGACGTTCACCGACACGTTATATCTACAATCCGGCCAGTTCACTTCGACGTTGAAGACATCTCTTAATGTTAATGCGATTGACAACATTATCGGAGATATAGCGTTCTCGAATGGAACGGGGGACACCCCAATCGTCGGGGCCATAAATGATAAGCTTTATTTATTGTCCGGCCAGTTCAGCACCACGATACACGACAGCGAAGACATATCCGCGGTGGATATGTCACCAAACGGGATCGATGTCAACGACAGATATGTGGCATCTGGCCCGCTGACGCTCCTTGTGTCCGGGACGATCGTTATGTCGAAGGGCGAAGCCGACATTGTGGCAGGGGCCGAAACGATCGTTCTGATTCTGACGGGCGACACATGGGTGGCGACAGTTGGGGCCGATAACGCCATCACTCAGGCATTGATCGACGGGCTGTTGTCTGACAAGAATCAGACGAACGGCTGGAACAACATCGTGAAGGACGGGTTGACCGCGGCCCAAGTCACACGAACGTCCGACACGATCGTGACGATCGTCCTTCCAGCGTTCAGCACCTACGACATAAGCGGGGATGAAACTATCACCGTCACCGCGCCAGCAACGGCGCTGTCCGGGGCTGTCGCGGTGGTAGGAGCGCCCACGTTCGACATCACGGC
>SDBT01005648.1_pt1 | contig 20923 bp, 17 predicted proteins | sample 2277101 | NCBI WGS metagenome assembly SDBT01 (sample SAMN10404973, study PRJNA504765) | marine sediment metagenome | isolation source: marine sediment core GS10_PC15, 103 cmbsf | place: Arctic Ocean: Southern Knipovich Ridge | collected 2010
GTGCTAGAAACAAGCTACGAGATAAACTAAGAATACCCAAGGGGGGTCCAGATGCAGGTCATACCGGAAAGAAAAAGCTGGCTACAGCGCCTAAAGGATCGACTGGTGGAAGCGGTAAGAGACAGTCTATTGCCAGTAATCGCTCTGCGGGTGGATCGAAAGGCAATCCAAAAGGTAAGGGAAGAGGAAAGATTGCTTAGATGTTAACTGCAGCCCAAATATTGAGGCAATGATCATTAATGCATATAGTCTTATCTTTTTCACTTTCCAGACATAGTGAAAAAACCAACCAAACAGTATAAAAGGGACAGGAAAGATCATGCAAAAATAGTGTATCGGTATTGCTTCCTTATAAAAAATAAAAACGAGCAGAGGAATAAACAGCCACATAATGGGCAATACGATCCGTGCATCACGTCCGCGTTGTTTGATTATCCTATACAGCTGAATACCGACAAATATTACAAGCGCCCCAAACAGCAGTCCAAACGCCATCGGCAGCTCACTGCTAAATAACGCCTCCTGGAAAAAATTACGTGTGAGTTCGGCTACTCGTCGAATCCGGTCAAAAAAACCTATACCCGCTCCGATCTCCGACTGAAATAAGATATGGATAAACCCGCGGCTATTACCAAAACCATGAGTAATGTCATATACAATTTGTGGCATATTAACAAAGAGTATGATCGCAAATGCTAATACATATTTTTTCCAGAAAATTTTCGGCCTATAAAGTATAAAAAACAATATAAGCAAAACAGGTACCGCAATAAGCGCTGTGCCATGCAGCTGAATTATAATACCAAAGCTGGCGGCCAACAAGTATATATACCATTCTTTCTTTTTATCACGCCGTATCGTAGTAAGCTGAAAGAGCGATAGTACAATTAACAACATAAAAAAAGGAACAACATTAGGATTCCATGCCCATCGTCCATAATAAACCATTAAAAAACTGACGCTATATAAGCTGGCTGCCGCAATACCAGCAACAGAACTAAAAAACTTCTTTCCTATAATATATACGAGAAGTATGCTGGCTACTGAGAGAAGGGCAACGGTTAATGCCCCGCCAGCGGGAGAGAGGCCGGTAATAAAATAAAATGGGAATAGTAAATAATAAAAAAAAGGGCCCAGATGAAAATCCGGACTATTATTCGGCGCCGCCGGGCCTAATGCAGGAATATTTCCGGATGCAATTCCCGCCACGACAAATGCATCCCTGCCTTCATCCTGACCAAAATGCATCCAACTCCCGACGTGATACAGACGAAAAAAACCTCCCATTATAACGATAATCACGATGAGGGCAACTAGAATTTTATGCTTTTTGATCCAATGGAGTATATTTTGAATCATGTGATTGAAATATTATTGTCTGACACGCTATTAATAATCCGATTAAGAACCACACATGCATAATATACAAAGTTGAAAACGTCTGATACTGAACTATTACGCCAATAAGCGCAGCAAACAAACCAACAGTTACTGCGCGAAGCTGGCCGTCACGTGTTGTCACAATCGCCTTTATAGTCCGTAAGCATAATACAAAGATAAGTGATAAGAAAAATAATAATCCCACGAGACCATTCTCTGCGAGAATTTCGACAAACTCGTTATTTACAATCCTCCAACCGTCTTTAGGAATGTAAGATGGGTGTGGCGCGGTATACGGACCGAATCCTCCGACACCAATGCCAATAACGGGATGATCTCTCCATGCATCCACGGCCTGGCTAAATGTATCTACGCGCTCATCATATGATGCCCCATAAAATGCATTTGTTATATGTTCTTCAAATTTTTCTAAAGTAAACAGTCCGCCACCGACCCCGAGCGTACTAGTAACTACCCATCCAACAAATATCGCGCCAATTAAAAAAAACATAATATTTTTAATAGTAAACAATTTCTTCAGATAAAAAAGTCCGACAACCAATAATGCAGCCGCAATCGCAAGATACCCACCGCGAGAAACGGTTAAAATTAAATTCACCATTCCTAGGCTAAATAGCGCAATCAACCATCCGGAGCGCACTATGCCCTTTCCACTGAGGAACAGCGTAAATAAAATTGATATGGGGATAAGCAGATAATTTGCAAAATAGAGAGGCTCATACGCTGTTGACTGTACCCTGGTAAAACCCAAAATGTCCTTGGTATAAAGATCACGGAGGCCGGTCACCTCAGTTGGCAGGCCGCTCATATCCCCGAGAAATTGAAAAATCCCAAAACCGGACACAACTACGAAACTGACCATCAGAACAATAATTACTTTTTTAAGCTGTTCGCGCGTCCGTACTAAATTTGGAATAATAAACGCCAATGATGCCGTAAAAATAATATATATTAATACAGTCAGCGTTCTGCCGAGGTTAAGCGTATTTGGTATTGAAATCACGTTTACTGCCAGAAACAAGCCGAGCGGGATGAGGATAGGATTTTTTACTAATGAAAAACGACCATGCACTAAAGATCGAAAAAACCATGCTGCTGCGGTAACGATTAGTAATATTTGAGCAAAACGAATTGTCATTTCGCCAAGCTCATACGCCCCTATTCGCTCAAAGGGGAGTGCAAATGCTATGAGTACAATACCATAAAATGGTTTTTTATATATCATCCATGCCAGCGCGATAAAAGCGAAAACGCCGGCTATCATAAACCACGGAAACTGCGCGCTCAATACACCTGCAATAACCGCGACCAATAACGCACCGGCTACGATGAACCAGTTCCGCGCACCTAATCCAGCGACTGGTTTTTCAGTCTCCATACTATTCTTTTCTGAATAAAAGATAAAAATCGCGTACCATTCGCTCAAGACTAAACTGCTTCTCCACACGATGTCGCGCTTTAACCGCCATCTCTTGCGCCTCCGACCTATTATTATATAAATACAGCAGTTGGTCTGATAAATCCTGACTACTTCCCGGTATGCTGAGTAGTCCGTTTTTTTTATGATCAATTATTTCAGGTGTACCGCCGATTCGTGATGCAACAACCGGAATTCCTGATGCCATCGCCTCAGCAAGCGTGATGCCAAATGATTCGCGTGTCACTGAGGGCAGCACATATGAATCAAAATACCCATACCATTTTTCAATTTCCCGCTGGTAGCCAACCCATTGTATGTGTTCTTTCAGTCCAAGCCGTTCTGAGAGCCACACGAGTTTGCGGCGTTCGCTTCCTTCTCCGACAATGATAAGCCGGACGAACGGGACAAATTCACGCACTATTTTAACCGCCTGTATTAAAAATTCTATCCCTTTTTCCTTTTCCAGACGCGCTACACATCCTATATTGAAACGTGCGGATTGCTCCCACCGACGCTCCCTCATGGCAAAACGCTTGAGATTGACTCCGCTATAAATAACTGAGATATTTTGGGGCGGGACCTTAATATCTTCAACGAGTTGTTTCTCGATTGCGTGCGATACCGCAACAATTTTAACCAGACGTGAATATAAGCGATATAATAATTTTAATGGATTTTTTGACAACCACCGTTCAACGGTCACATGTTCCACCCATACCACCGTCATTCCCAGCAGTCTTGCGGGAAGTGTTATTAAAACTTTTTCTGTAAGCGATAAACAATAGAGTATTGATGCCCGCTTCCAAATGCGATAGTAGGTTAGTTTAAAAAATAAATTGAGTGCCGCAAACGGCGCAAAAAACGGCCATACGATCAGAGCGACTTTTGACACTGGTTCTATTCCGGCCCACGCATGCCTTGTGTACCATTTACGCTGCTTAAATTCTTTCTGTAATACCGAGCAAGAAGTAACCAGAAAAAAATCAAAATCCTTTCGTTGCAGTTCCTCGACCAGCTGGATAGTATGCTGTTCACCACCGCCATACAGCGACTTATAAGGGAACTTCATGATTACTACTTTTTTCATATATTCATTTATATCCTGGTAACTTCCTTGATAACATCGGATGAAATTCCGCGTACCGCATATAATACCAACGCGTAAACTATAATTCCAATACCGAGCAGTAAAATAACATTAAGACCGGTGAATAAGTATAACACACCCGCCATAGCGCCACTCGCCACAAGCGCTTTAATGATAATTTTCATTGACGGCCACACCTTTGTAGTCATCCCGACGATACTCAGCGCGGCAATCGTCACCAAGAGTTCCGATGCTACCGTCATACCCGCTGCTCCAAAATAACTGTACCGCGGGATAAAATATAAATAACCGGCAAATGAAATGATTGCGACAATTAAATATACCCACATCATGGTGCGCTGTTTATTAATGGCTACCACGGTATTCCCGAATAAATTTCCAATAAATATCGTTGCTGTCGCGAAAATTAATATCTTCAGTATTGTTGCCGAGTCAGTAAATGACGGTGCTATAAGATCCATAATCGGTTCTGCAACAAATAATGTTCCGATCGCAAGCGGCATCGCAATTATTACCATCGCATCAAACGCTTTTCGAAGTACGCGTTTAAAACGCTCCTTATCCCGTGCAACCCAAGCAACCGTTAAGAGTGGTAATATAAGGCCGGCAAACATCGCAGGGAGCGTTGTGAGTACTTCTAATACCTTATAAGAGGCACCATAGATTCCAACGGTTGCCTCATCATAATAGAGGGAGAGGATAATGGTATCAGCTTTGAAATATACGAGATTAAAAGCTATCGAGAGCGCAATCGGCCATGCTTCCTTAATAACCCGTTTCCAAACCGCCGTATCAAATCGTAAACGAATACGGACAAAACGCCTGCTGAATAAAAACGTAAAAATAAAATTAACCACACTGCCGCCGCCGACTGCTCCCATAACCCAAAGCAATCCCAACTCAGCTTGTATGGCGGCATACGTGGCAACAATCAAAACTATTCGACCGGCGACTTCTGCAATAACAATTCGATCCATGCGGAGGTGTTTTTGAAAAACTCCGGCAAGTGCCTGATTGAGTGTGATACAGAGAAACGAAATTGTTGTTACCAGCACGCCTACTTTGACAATCGCTGCATATGGAAGAAATAAAACCACGATTGGCGCCAGTCCAATAAACACCACTGCTGAAATGAGGCGGAGAGTAAAAATATTACTCACAATGGAGTCTTCATCAACTCCCGGCTCCGAAATTTTCTTCACAAGTATTATGTAAAGTCCCAGATCTGCTATCACGCCAAAAAACTGTAAGAATGCCATAATCGTCGTGTATTGCCCAAATCCCGCTTTACCGAGATAGCGGGTGAGCATTCCGATTACGACGATACCGATAACGGTACTGACTCCCTTACCAATTATCTGAATTATTGTATTGTGCGCAATTTTTCTTGTATACGACATCAGTGCTAAATAAAAAACGATCTTAAATGTTGATCGTAGGTTCCATGCCACTCAATCCTATCATTTAAATTTCGTATTGACAAATGCTTTTTTTTATGCTATCATTAATCTTAGAGTAAGCTAATGAGAAAATAAAAACAAAAAAATGCTCCCAAGATTTTAAACGGGGCCTACCAGTTATCTGAAGCTTACTCCAAAAAAACAAAACAAAAAATCAACCCTAAAGTGATAGAAAATACCATATCAATATTCTGATCTACGTAGGGTCACCGTTGGTACTTGTTTTTTATCGCTAGAGAAAAATAAAAATCATACATTATGCACAAAAAGGACTACACTGCCTTATTCGCGGTTGTAATGCTACTCGTGCTATTGCCGTTTGTACCGTCTGCTTTGTCGACACAGCGGGCGGAAGCAGACACTGTCCCCGAAGCATCTCCCTTTTCTGCAAAATTTGAACATGGGGCGGAAGTATCCGCATCAGAACAATTGCAGGAAGGATATGTAGGAGACTACGGCTTGAGCATACTCCCGCACCGTATCACGGAAGAACAGCCACCGCAGATACGCGGCGTTGAAACGACAAAGCTATCACCGCCGCCAAACTCAACATTCAGCAGTGCAACGGTATCACCTCCGGCGTATCAGGCACAACTCGTGGAAAAAAGTCACGGTTATCTTAACCTTAACCCAGATCAGTCTATCACTGTCTGGGTCGATTTTTTAAATACTGGTACTGAAACGTGGCATAGCACCGGTGCCAATTATGTAGCACTCAATGCTGGTGGTCCCGCCGGACGCGAGAGCGTATTCATGCATGACTTTTGGCACGAATACTACTACCGGCCAACGCGGCTTTTACAGGACGAGGTGAAACCGGGTGAAACCGGAAGATTTCGCTTCGCGCTGCAAGCGCCTGAAACCGTTGCGACATACCTGGAGGAATTTCAGCTAGTTGCAGAAAACTTGCTCTGGATCCCCGGTGGATATATTAATTTTACTATCGGAGTCGGACAGTCGGCAAAGGGTGTCCCGCTTTACCGGGCAGAGGAAGTAGAACGCAGTATAGGGGGTATTATTGAAATCGATCCTGATTCAGAATTTACGTTTTGGGCCGACTTTAAAAATACAGGAACAACGACATGGTACAACTCAGGAGGCCACTTTATTGCGCTCAATGTTATTGATCCAGTCGGTCGCGTAAGTACATTCAAACATGACTACTGGAATGAATATTACTATCGGCCAGCGCGGCTTGAGCAAAAAATAATCCATCCTGGTGAGACCGGTCGATTCCGCTTCGCACTTAAAGCTCCGCATGTTGAAGATTATTACACCGAATCATTTCGGCTCGTTGCTGAAAATTTTCAATGGATTCCCGGCGGAACACTTACTCTTGATTTCAAGGTCGGCGACCCGCCGATAATCCGACCGGTATATACAGTCAGTGATGAACCGATCATTAGAGTTGGTTTATTCTCCAGTACGGATCCCGTTAAGCTTACGGTAAACACGGCATATACTATCACAGATATGCAAAGTGATACGACCTTAAACAAAAATAAAGATGTTACCAGTACTATCCAGCTGACAAATGATACCTACATACGAGTATCACCAAGTGCGGGTAATGGCATTACCACAATTAACAATTCCGATAATGCTCCTCTCTGGAACTCGTCATTAAACGATAATGAATTCAGGGGAACGATCGAGATTCGATATTCCGAAGAAACGGGCAAAACATGGGTTATTAATGAATTACCGCTTGAGTCTTATTTGCGCGGTCTGGCCGAGGTTTCAAACGGCCAGCCGGAAGAATATCTCAAAGCGCTTATTACCGCGGCACGTTCATATGCACTATGGCATATGCTTAACGGCGGCAAGCATCCGGATGAATTTTATGATATCAATGCGACAACAGATCAGGTATATCGAGGATACGGCTTTGAACAGCGTTCAGAAGACCCTGTCGAAGCAGTCGTGGCGACTGCAGGAACCGTTATCACACATCCAGACGCGGTAACCCAACTCAATACCGACGGTATTGCGATTGCGGCATATTCATCCGGTACTGACGGACGTACGCGATCGTGGACTGAAGTATGGGCAGGGAGCGGTTTTCCATGGTTGGTAACCGTAGATGATCCGTACGGCGCACTCCCAAATTGGGACACCCTTGAAGGAAATCATATGGTTGGAATGTCAGCGCTCGGCGCCCGCGGGTACGCTCTTGAAGAGGGCAAAACATACGACTGGATCCTCCAGCATTATTACACCGGGACACAAGTCGAAAAACTCTATTGATCCAAAAACATAATCCTAAATAAATTTGGTATTATTACTATTGTCATTCCGGACTTGATCCGGAATCTACTGATTATATCCGAGATCCTGAATCAAGTTCAGGATGACAAGTGTTCTAGAATGTGAATTTATTTAGGATTTTTTATTTAACAAATTTTCTTCCTTTAATGTATAGCAGTACCATCAAAAAGGCTATTTTGCTATAATACCAAGGTATGACAATGATTGGCCCCAACATGGAGGTATCTGAATCTGACTGGGATAGTATGAAAGCCGAGCTCGAGAATTACTCGCGCGGTAAATTTTGGCCTGATTTCACATGGCACGCTGCGCGTATGGCGGCTATCGATCTGGAACGCTTCAAAGAAATACTTATTAGTGACAACGACTGGATAGGGATGCTCAGGCAGCTCGAGAATTACCGCCGTCAAGAAAACTGGAATGCATTCGCAGCACGAATGGCGCGCATGAAACTCATCGACCCCGAACGTTCTGCAAATATTGAAATTCGAGACAATGAGTGGGAAGAACAGATGAAAGTCCTCAAAAAATGTATCGTCCAAAATAATTGGATTCTTTTTGCATCACAAGCGCACCATATGAAGCTTATGGATTCTGAACGATTCAGTAAGATTACTATTGAAGATAAGGCATGGGACGGACTCATGGGCAAGCTAGATGACTTTCGGCAGCATGATATTCAGGGCAAGTTTACAAAACATGCGGCATATATGAAGGCTATTGATCCTGAACGCGGCAAAAAAATTAGAATCTCAGCTCACGACTGGGAAAAAATTGCCCAGGAACTCCAGCTGAAGCGGCAAAAAAATTATTGGGGTGCGTTTGCCGCACAAGCAAGCAGGATAAAAACATTACTTGATTAAACAATTTGAGAAACACATTACCTCATTAAGATTGATAGATGATAATAAAAGTCCTGTAAAACAGGATTCTTTTTTGTAACCATCCAAATAATGTATTTCTAGGGGGATTGCGTGAAAAGATACTTTTGATATACTATATCATTATTATAGATGATCCTTTCAATAAACCATCCTGCGTTTGCAGGACTTGCGGATGATCTGTTATCTTGGCAGAGCAGACCACTTTTTTCTTTATGGAGCTGCCGTGGAGTTTTACTCCGCTGGCTGCTTCCTTCTTTGGATGAGGGCTCTATGAGTCTTCATTACAGCTGATTGTGTGCTGACACCCTGTCAGAGCAATCATTTCTCCCCTGTCAAATGTTCTCATAATCAGTAGGAGCTTCCCTCCTCCAGTGCGATGGATCGCAACAACGTAAACACGTGATGCGTTAAGGAAGTGACCGTAATGATTCAGAATCTCTTTGACAGGGGTTTTTTATTTTAAAAACATCCCGTCACCAAAGCTGTAAAAACGATATTTATTCTTGATTGCTATTTTATATAACTCCAGCGTTTTTTTCCTGCCGATAAACGCCGAGACAAGCATGAGTAATGTAGACTTGGGGAGATGGAAATTCGTTACCATTGCATCAACAAATCTAAACGTATATCCGGGATAAATAAACGTATCAATCCATCCTTTAAATCCACCATGGGGGTAGGCGGGGCTTTTATGCCCCGTCGCCATAAAAACCGTTTCAAGCGTCCGAACCGTAGTCGTGCCAACAGCAATTATCCTCCTGCCATCTTTTTTTGCCTGTAGCAACCGTTTGGCAGTAGCCGAATCAACTTCCGCATACTCTGAATGAATTTTATGCTTTTCAACTGTGTTTTCTTTGACGGGCTGGAATGTTCCGTACCCAACATGGAGTGTAATGTATTCCATCTGCACTCCCACATTCTTCAATACTTTTAGCAATCGTTTTGAGAAGTGAAAACCCGCTGTCGGTGCAGCAACCGATCCGACTTTCTTCGCGTATATGGTCTGATAATCCTTCAACCGTGCCTTCTTTTTTATATACGGGGGAGTCGGTGTGCTTCCAATTTTGTCTGCGATACCTAAGACCTGTTTTGGAGATTTATTAAACCGTATATACCAAATACCTCCATCGTGCTGTGACATAACTTCCGCACTTAATGTAGAACTAAAATTAATAGTAAGGCCGATCCGCCGTACACGTCCGCCAAGCAATACCTCCCAAACATTTCCGCGGGTACTCCTTAGTAAAAAAACTTCCATTTTTCCGCCAGTTTCCTTTGTGCCATGCAGCCGTGCGGGAAACACCTTCGTATCATTAAAGACCAGAACATCCCCTCGTCGTAAGTAATCCCCAAGGTTATGAAAATAATCATGGCTAATTACTTTCTTTTTACGGTCATAGACAAATAGCCGTGAATTCTCTCGCGGATGAATTGGCTCCTGCGCAATGCGCGCGGAGGGCAGATGATAGTTAAACGCCGTTACTCTCATTGTTGCGGTGGCTGCTTTGGGGTGGTCGGTGGCATGTGCTGACTGGTAACGGTAGTTCCCTGATGACTAACCTGCTGTATTGGGGGTTGCTGATTTTTGGCCACATAACTCTCATGCAGCTCGAGGATCTGACGTGCTACTATATCAGGATCAGCGACTTCATTAAAGAAAAAACTGTCTTCCTCTGACGCTGTACGGATACGAATCATGCCATACTTAAATATGGTGGGCAGTAGTCCCCGTGACTCACTGCTGACATCCTGAATCCTATCCAGTCTGAGCTCCGATGTGACGCGATGAAACAGTCCCTGCTGATCCATTGCGATTACGCGCTCGCTGGTTATTATCCAAACATCGAGATAATAATCAACCCACGCGTGGTATGCAAAAAGGAGGAGATATAAAAAAGTAAGACTACCGCCCAAATAAATAATTCCATATACGAGACTCGTACTTTCATCAAGCCACGTCGTATACGTACTTAATACAATAAACACGATCACGATCAGACATGCTCCAATAAAAAACTCTATGAGTTGCTTTCCGAGTGCAACCTTATGTCTCCGGAGCAGCATCACAATTTCCTCGTTTGGATCCTTGCCGGCAAAATGTATCTTACTCAAATCCTTCATCGACCGTATCATTAAATGGTAAATTAATTTCCAGATTCTCTGTCCATGCTACATCATTGATGATTTGCAAAGTAATTACAACAACAGCTACGGCTAAACCAAAGTATACAAAAGTTATTACAACGCTCGGCTTCCGCATGAAACTGTATCGTATCACGTGATAGATATTAAAAATCGAGAGTATGATAAAAATTCCAACTCCGGCGAAATACAGTATTAATAGTATTGTTGGTGAAATTGACATATGCTATATACAGTATAGCGCGGCAAGAGCGTAAATTCCAGTCGTAGTGTTGAAAATTGGTCTACTGCCTGCTACAATGAGCGCACATATGGAATTGAAGAAAAAAAAGAAACGAAATCCGAAAAAAGAAACGATAATTACAATCGCCCTTATTATAATTGCCGGAGTTGTCGGCTATTTTGCATTCATGAATTGGCAGGGAAAATCACAAGTTATAGAACAGGCGGACGTAAATCAAAACGGGAATCTGTCACGCACCATATCAAATTCAATCCCACCAGAACCACCGCGTCCCCCTCTAGAAACTAGTGATGCTGATTTCCTTTGGATACCTGAACGTGACGTGACTGCGCCGATAATATATGTCGATGAAGCAAATGAGGATGTGTTCCAGGATGCCCTCACCCGCGGTGTCGTACACTATCCGGGGACAGCGCTACCAGGTGAGCCGGGCAATCCGTACATTTTTGGCCACTCATCCGACTATATGTGGAAAGCGGGTGATTTTAAACAAGTTTTGAAGGCAATAATCGATATACCGCTCGAAACTAAAATTCGTATCACTAATTCCGAAGGGGGGCTCTTTATCTATCGCGTCATCGAAACCAAAATTGTTGGCCCGAAAGAGGTGTCAGTTCTGGATCAATTTAATTATGAGCGCACCATGCTGACGCTCCAGACATCCTGGCCGCTTGGTACGGCACTCAAACGATACATAGTTATTGCAGAACTTGATGAAGCGGCAACGTACGGGCCTGAAGAAAATTAAATAATATAAAAAACAGGAGAATCAAATGATGTCCTGTTTTTATTATACCAACTTTGCTTGAAGATTTTGCGGGGGTTCTTTCCCTAGGTGACGATATCCTGATTCGGTTACGACGCGTCCACGGGAAGTTCGAGCCAGGAACCCAATCTGCATCAAATACGGTTCATACACATCTTCAAGTGTTGCCTGGTCTTCTGAAATTACGGCGGCAATCGTATTGAGCCCGACAGGACCGCCGCCAAACTTATCAATAATTGTTTCTAAAATTTTTCGATCAATCTGATCAAGACCATGCTCATCAATTTCCAGGCTGGTTAGCGCATCATCGGCGACTGATGATGTTACAACGCCATCCGCTTTGACCTGTGCATAGTCCCGGACTCGTTTGAGCAGCCGATTTGCTACACGTGGGGTTTTGCGCGCCCGCTTTGCAATTTCTCTGCGTGCGTCCTGTTCCACCGTTACGTCTAAGATACCAGCTGACCGGTCAACAATTCTTTCAATATCATCGTGGTTATAAAAATCAAGCCGGTACACCGTACCAAACCGATCACGGAGCGGCGATGACAGCAGATGAACCCGTGTCGTCGCACCGACGAGTGTAAACTTTGGAAGATCAAGCCGGAGCGTCCGCGCAGATGGTCCTTTACCAACAACGATATCGAGTGCATAGTCTTCCATTGCAGGGTAGAGCACCTCTTCAATAACCCTGTTGAGACGATGAATCTCATCGATAAATAATATATCTCCATCACTGAGGTTTGTTAGGATCGCGCCAAGATCACCGGCCTTTTCGATTGCCGGACCCGAGGTAACTCTTACATTAACGCCCATCTCCGAAGCAATTATATGTGCAAGCGTGGTCTTGCCAATTCCCGGCGGTCCATGGAGCAGTACATGCTCAAGTGCTTCCTTGCGCTTTTTTGCCGCCTGAACAAAAATCACGAGGTTATCCTTAACCTTCTCTTGTCCGATAAATTCGCCAAGCACCTGCGGCCGTAACGTTGCATCAAACGCCTTATCTTCCTCCTTTTCCTCCGTGCCGACTATGCTTTCATCCTTCTTGGCCATATAAATGTTATCGTTTCTTTTTCCGTTTCTTAAGGGCAGCTTTCTTTGGAGTAAAACGTTTGACGCGAATCAATCCGGAACATGGAATCACCTCAATGCCGCGTTTTTCAAGCTCATCCAAGAATAAATTCATACCAACGGAATCAGATGACATGTGCCCGGCGATCACTACATTCAGATGATTTTTTTCGGCTTCTTTTTTATACTCCTCATGCAGATGCATGCCGATTACCGTACCGATGCCTGCCTGCGCCATTCGCTCATACATATCTTTTGATCCTTCTGTACCGCCGGTTACTTCAGTGAGTGCTATCTTGCCGGCAAAACGATCTTCAGAACCGGTAAACAGCATGGGGCCTGATTTTAATTCCATCGCTAGTTTATACTCCGGAATTTGTTTCAAAAGTTTCATAATGTCGCCAACAACTTCTATGTTTTTTTCCTCGCGTTTCATGATCTTCTGTAAGTATGTCGCCACCATGTTATCAGTGGCGGTATGGACGCACATCATGTCAAAGCCGAGTAACCGTGCCGCATCGAGCCCGCGATTGTGATTTGCTGAGGAAACGGAACGAGAAACTTCCGCCAGCCGGATTTTCATGAGACTTTCAGCAATCGTTATCGGCACGCCATAATTGGCAAGAACCTCTATCTGCAGCTCCATTACTTCATGCAATCCTGCGAGCGCAGGTCCTACAGGATGATGCCCTAAAATAAGATCAATCGGTTTTTCTTTGGATAGTTCCTTCGCCAATAATATCTCAGGGGTTTCCATATCAATGCCCGCGAGTATACGCCTAACCGGTTTATCAGGATTTTTTGTAAACATCCTTGTATCAGAAAATGGATTGGTCAGATTTTCCTGATCAAACTCTTTTTTTCTGTCAGCAGGGAGCTTATCAAACTTCTCCTTTTCACGCTGTAGTTTCCGCTTTACTTTAGCTACACCACGGAGGTCATTCTGAATTCCTAATTTTATCGCGAGCTCATAAATTTGACGTATCGTCATCATACGTAAGGTATATTAGTGATTATAATACTCTTATTGTACAGTACGTTTTACCCCTTGACAAGAATCACGGTCCATGATACGATAGACCGTTCTTTACAGAATCACTCTATTTTTTTAGCAAATGGGCTAAAAAAGGGAATAGCCAGGAGCTACAATTACATGTTTTTAGTAGTTGCCAGTGGCCTGCAGTCACGACAAGCGTGGGGGTTGTTTGTAAGGATATACTAGGGTTTTACCTTAGGTACCCCTTATAACAACCTTCTTGACTGCAGACCGTTGCATATACTACTATAACGTAACTGTATTTCCTGGCTGTTTTTTATTTATCGGTAAAACATATATCCATGCAATGCCGGAATAGGGTACTATACATACAAAGCACTCACTTATCAAATTGAATCTCATTTTTTTAACGAATTCTTATTCATACAAACAAAAAATCCCGGATCACGTAGAATCGTAAACCGGGTTTTTTATTATATAAATTATTATTCAGCTTCCTCTGACAGCTCCTCAACTCCGATTAAACACACTTCCTGCCATGGCTTATAATGGCTGGTAAACGTATCAACCGTAGTTTCGCCATTTGCGGACGTTATTGTTCTAGTAAATTCAGCGTCGGCACCTGTATGCGCCCTCTCCGTGCACTTTTTCTGTCCGGGCGCCAGATCAGTTGTTTCAACAAGCTTTGTTGGACCTGGACTGACATAGTTGAATATCCGCGGAGCAGTCTGTTCTACGGATCTTCCGTCTGATGTACCATAAAATCGGAAATACAGATCACTACCGCTAATCTCAGTTGTAAGCAGGATATAATTTTCGGTATCATTTACAAACCTAAAGTCAGGTTTCGGATCATAAATTGTTGCATCTGTTCCGGCCGGCTCATAGTACGAGACACGGTATGAGTGATTCCTGCGCTCTGTAATCGGAAAACCGGCATCAAGTGCCGCCCTGAAGGTCGTCGTGCCTATCTGGCATAATCCGCCTCCATATTCGGGTATCGTCTTATTGCCTTTAATTACCAATTCCGGCAAATATCCAGTTGACTTTTCAATTTCTCCGAGCGCACCTATGAGTGAAAATTCTTCACCTGGTTTGATAAGAATCCCATTCAGCGTATCTGCGCCGACTGCAATATTATGACGCCTGTTGCTTGGGCTTCCGCTAAAATCAGAATGTCCTTCTCCAATAAGCTCGCGAATTCCAATATCATTTACATCATCAGTGGTCACCTCCGGCTGCACCTCGGTAACAATAATATCAATCTCTTTGATGCCAACTTTCCGAATCTGCTCGCTGACGCGCGCAAGCGTATCGCTCGCCTCGACCGACCGCCCTATACGGGAAGGGGAGAATTCCAACACTTTTCCATTTTCCATAGAAAAACGAGCTTCCTGCACGGGAATATCAATTTCATCAACAATTACCTGAATAAAATCAGCGGCCTTCTTATTACTTATCCCGATAGTTGTCGATCTATCAATAAATTGAAATTCCAAATAATCACGAAGGTGTTCTTTAGTTATTGCCCAGGCATACTCATCATACATGAGAACATACGGTGCTGATGCAAAGGCCTGTTCAACGAGTAATACCGCATTCGCAGAAGAATCACGTGTAATATCAGGATACTCCCGCTCAAGAGTGATTAGCACCGTCGTGCTTTTGAATGCTTTTAAATTTTCACCGACCGCATCGATGATGGCATCATATTGAAACGCTTTTCCGCTCTTTTCAGCAGTTACTGAAATTGAAAAATCCTCAGCTATAACGAGCTCGGCATCAATTGCAGGTTCTTCATGCTCGCCAACAACTTCCCGCAGTGCGTCTTCGAATGCTGTTTCATTAACACTATAGGCGGGGATAAGCTGTTGTTTGGTTATCCAATAAAAAATATGCTCGGCTTCCGTTTGCTTACCCGACATGTACTCCAAGCGTTTAATGGTCGCTTCAACATCAAATACCGCAAGCTCAGTAGATAATTCAGGATTTACGGAATCGCCGATGGTAGATGGAATTACAAATGTATTATCACGGAACGTGAATGAAAATCCTTTATCCAGCTGTTTATTTGCCTGTTCCCGGAATACCTCAGCTATCTCCTCATATGTCTGGCCGCCAATATACAAGTCTCCTATATACGTGCCGGGAAATGCCTTCCCCTTAAATGATGAATTAAAAATAAAAATAAAAACAATTATCGACGCACTTATAAAAAGCAGTATAAAAAGAGTAATAATTGCTCCACGAAAAGGTGTTGCTTTTTTTTGGATATATCCCTGTTTATTCTTTTTATTTCCCTCTTTATTCATTGCAATTCAATATATAATAAATTCGCCAGTAATTTTTTAACTGCGCAACAGACTATTAATAACTTCACGAGCAAGCTTTTCCCGCTCAATTTCGTCAGACTGCTCAGTCGAAACCAATAAGCGCACCGACATCCCAATACTGATATCATCAGGTAGTTGTTTAATCGGCCACATAACCGTCTGTACATCAGCGGTTTCAAGCACTGCAAAGGTGCCGTCGAAGCCCTTCACAACGGCCTCCAGGTAATATCCGTGTTCTTCAGCTGTCATTCGGACTTACTCCTCCTTAACCTTAACTACCGTTACCTTACTTACCGTGGTGGCTTTTGGCAGTACAACAGACAGTATGCCATTCTTCATTGACGCCTTTATCTTATCAACCTTCACTTCACAAGGGAGAATAATTGAGCGTGAAAAACCGCCCCAATAGCATTCACGATAATAGTAGTCATCATCAGTTACTTCATGATCTTTCTCTCTTTTTCCGCGGAGCGTGATCATGTCATTATTAATTGCAATATCAATATCCTCCGGCTTCACGCCTGCAATCGTCGACTTGATGATAATATCATCTTTAGTCTGATACACGTCTACTGCCAGCTGGCCCGCATAATCCTCACCTTCAAGCCAGTCTTGATCCTGAGGTGCTTTTACGGCTGCGGTGCTGCTCTTGTCACCTATTCCATCTTTAGTAAAATCATACTGATACTCATCAGTGGCTACCTTAGATTTTTTATTTTGTATTGTAGACATATACGATATGCTATTTACTATAATTATAATAATTATAGTATAGTATAAAGTAATTACGGTGGCAACGCATCATATCCTATTGACAGAACGTGCATTCTGCGCTACCATCTCTCTATTGTACGTGCCGCCGTCGCTCCGGTATTTCATAACTTGTACGGGGTAAATCTAGTCATATATAGTCCACCTGCGGCGGATCACTGCTTTTCAACCAACTTGCACATGAAATACAAACCACGAGACTCCATATCCCGCTATACGGAAAAATTCGCTCTGAGGTTTTAAGTTCTCGACTTTAAAAAATAATGGCCCCATCGTCTAGTGGCTAGGACATCAGGTTTTCATTCTGAAAACAGGGGTTCGATTCCCCTTGGGGCTACCAATCACTTCAACACTTTTGACCTCCTGAATTTACTACCGACCCGTGAAACTACCAAGGGTCATCCGCCGCAGGCGGGCAATGTGGCAACACGGAGAAGCTTGTCCCGCTGAATAGCGGGAAATCCCGTCGGCGGTACCAAACAAACCCTAACAGTGAAACATCCCTTATACAAGGGTTGTTTTTAAAACTTCATGCTATACTTACCGTATGGATGAATTTATTATCTATTCAAAACACGAAGAACGGCTCCAGTCATTAATATCTTTTTTTAATGAGTCGGATCAGAAAAAAATCAAAAGTGCCGTTTCCCTCGCGGCACGGTATCACGCTGATCAGGAACGGGGTAAAGATGATATTGAAAATGCCGGTTATATAATCCACTGTGTAAGAAGTGCTCGATGGCTGCTAGAATGGGGGGTAACGGATGTGAATATCATTATCGGGGCAATATTGCATGATACGCTTGAAGATACTTCCCTTGAGTCCGAGATAATCAAGAAGCAGTTCGGTGACGACGTGCTCGCGCTTGTCCTTGGAGTTACCCGTCCACGTCCGGAAAATGAACCATTAAAAATAAAAATTAAAAGTAAACATGATCATTTCACTAAAATATTAAACGGCGATGAACGTATTCGACTCATAAAAGCCGCGGACGCATTTGACAATATGAGTTCCTGGCCGTATCACGAACCGAATGAGCCCCGATGGGAAAAAATCCCACGTTGGTTTGATGAAGCTAAAAAATATTATCTTCCCCTTGTTCAAAGCACACAACCGAAGGCCATTGCACAACTAGAAAACATTTATAGTAAAATGAAAAAACGTTACGAAGAATATGAACATTCTGGGAATTGAAACATCATGCGATGAAACGGCCGTGTGCATACTGCGCGGTACTGAAAAGGAACGAGTTGTGCTTGGAGATGCAATCGCCTCACAGATTTCAACGCACCAAAAATACGGCGGCGTAGTGCCTGAAGTTGCCGCACGCGAGCACGTTACGTCAATCATCCCCACTATAGAACTTGCCTTCGAAAAAGCAGGCATCAAACCGCCAGATATTGATATGATCGGGGTAACAGCGGGTCCTGGCCTTGTCACTGCACTCAGAGTGGGCGTTCAGACTGCAAAGACGCTCGCGTTGGCTTGGGATAAAAAACTATTAGCAATAAACCATATCGAAGGCCATCTCTACGCCAACTGGCTTGGGAATTCGAGTCCTGAACTACCGGCGCTCTGTTTGATAGTCTCGGGTGGACACACTGAACTTATTCTTATGAAGACTCACGGTGATTACACGCTCATCGGAAGAACCCGCGACGATGCAGTTGGAGAAGCGTTTGATAAAGTGGCAAAAATTCTCGGTATCGGATATCCGGGTGGTCCACTTATTGAAAAGGCTGCGATGAAAGGAAATCCTAAGGCCTTCGATTTTCCACGACCCATGATGAATCATAATAATTATGAATTCAGCTTTGCGGGACTCAAAACTTCAGTACTCTATCTCATACAACGTGATTTCAAAAATAAAAAAATCCCCCTACAGGATATCTGCGCCAGCTTTCAGCAGGCTGCGGTCGACGTATTAGTTAAAAAAACCGTTCAGGCGTCTAAAGAACATGATGTAAAAAGTGTGCTGCTTGCCGGCGGAGTTGCGGCCAATACACAACTTCGAGAACAACTGCAAACAGCTCTCTCTGACACGTCTGGAGGCAAACTTTTCTATCATATTCCCCCTATCAACATCTGTACCGATAACGCAACAATGATTGCTATCGCCTCCTATTTTAGGGCACAACAAAGCGATTATTGCGATATAAAAACGCTTGACGCTGACCCATCCTGGGAGCTAGTATAAACAAACAATTTACGATACAATTAATCAGATATGCAGTCAGAGCTGGAAAAAGCATACCAACCAAAGAGCGTAGAGTCCAAAACCTACCAGATGTGGGAACGTTCAGGTTTTTTTAATCCTGATAAACTACCGGGTGTCCGTAAAAATGCATTCAGCATTGCCATGCCGCCGCCAAACGTAACAGGTGAACTCCACTTGGGTCACGCGACAGCACTGACTATTGAAGATCTTCTTACCCGCTACCATCGCATGGCGGGCGACAAAACACTCTACCTCCCAGGAACTGACCATGCGGGAATATCAACGCAGGTTATGGTAGAGCGGCTGATAGCGACGCAGGGTTTGAGTAAACATAAAATCGGCCGTGATCAATTCCTCAAACGCGTCTGGTCATGGAAGAAAAAATATGGCTCCCGTATTACCGAACAGGTTAGGCAACTCGGGACATCATGTGACTGGTCCCGTGAACGGTTTACGATGGATGAAGAGCTTACCAAAACTGTCCAGCATGCGTTTATTACCATGTTTAACGACGGGCTTATCTACCGGGGCAACCGGATTGTCAATTGGTGTCCGCGATGCGCATCGGCACTCTCAGACCTTGAAGTAAAACACCAGGAAGCCTCCAGTAAGTTATGGTTTATCCGTTATCCACTCTTTGGCAGTACGAAGTATCTTGTCGTTGCAACTACTAGGCCGGAAACAATGCTTGGTGACTCCGCAGTTGCAGTAAACCCGTCTGATAAACGGTATAAGAATTATGTCGGCAAATCAGTGATCCTGCCGCTTACCAACCGTGAAATTCCGATCATAACCGATGAGCGGGTTGACCCGGCATTCGGCACCGGTGCAGTTAAAGTTACGCCGGCTCATGACCATCTCGATTATGAAATCGGTGAGGATCATAGTCTGCCGATAATAAATGTTATTGGACAAAATGGACAGCTGACAAAAGATGCCGGTGAATTTTATGGCAAGAGCGTTCAGCAGGCCCGCCATGAAATAGTACAGCGGCTTGAAGAAGACGAGCTTCTAGAAAAAACCGTTGAATACGTTCATAACCTCGCACGCTGTGAACGGTGCAGCGCACCGATTGAACCGCTTATTTCAAAACAGTGGTTTATCAGGGCAAAACCCCTGGCAAAACCTGCCATCGCAGCAGTAAAAAAAGGTAAGGTAAAAATCACCCCACAACGCTTTGAAAAAGTATATTACCATTGGATGAATAATATCAAAGATTGGTGTATTTCACGTCAACTTTGGTGGGGACATCAGATTCCTATCTGGTACTGCGGCACTCAGTATGATCTCCCGGAGAAACGCATGGGCTTTCATAAAAATGTCGTACCACAATTACTGAAAAATAAAATTAAGACATACCGGCTCCGTGATCATAAGCTCCGAACAGGGGATTCTGTTGCATTCGAAAATAGCCAGACCGGAGAAGTATTTGGTACGTCAATCATTCAAAAAGTGGAGCAGACAACTGTCGGAGAAATCCAGCTTAATGATAAAGATCATCACGATACATACAAGAATCGTGAAAAACTTATAGCCGCATTCAAACGACACCACCCAAAACGAAAAATTACTAATACTACTCCGGTATCCATCTATACGTATACATTTTCTCCACTGGACGAAGATATGAAAGGTTGCGGCGCCATTATTCCCTCGGCGGATAAACCAAAACATTGTCCAAAATGCAAACACAGTAAGCACCTCATACAGGATCCTGATACGCTCGATACATGGTTTTCATCGTCATTGTGGACCTTCTCAACGCTCGGCTGGCCTAATAAAACAAAAGATCTAAAAACATTCCATCCGACCTCTGTTATGGAAACCGGATGGGATATT
>SDBT01005649.1_pt1 | contig 20917 bp, 20 predicted proteins | sample 2277101 | NCBI WGS metagenome assembly SDBT01 (sample SAMN10404973, study PRJNA504765) | marine sediment metagenome | isolation source: marine sediment core GS10_PC15, 103 cmbsf | place: Arctic Ocean: Southern Knipovich Ridge | collected 2010
GTTCATCAAACTGTTTTTCTGTTAGACTTGTGGGTATCGTGCTCATGGTTGAACTCCTTTTTGAGTTGGATAAACAACCATGATGCACGATTTGTTCTAGATTTAATTAGGTTCAATTACTTCATTATGAAACACCGTTGCTTTTCTTTCGATACGCATGAAATTCGGAATCCACCTACCGGATAAAACTCGAAGTTTCTCTGTATCCACTATTACTGTTCTGATTGGTGTGTATTTGTGTAATTTTGTGTTTTAATATCCATATCCACGTATTAGACTGTTTCCGAAAGTGTCTGAAGTCATGGACAAATATCCTGATAATCATGGAGAGATCTAATGCAAAATCAAGAATTTATCAATTGGCTGCTTGACGCCAGCACACCTTCCATTCGCTACCTGACTCTGCGGTGCTTACTTCGTCGTCCTATGATGGATGACGATGTCCAGGAGGCTTGGGAGGCGATGAAGATCCACGCTCCGATACCTGTAATCCTGGAGGAGCAAACAGCTTCTGGGTCGTGGGCAGGTGAATCCAGCTACTACACACCAAAGTACACCAGTTCCCATTGGAGCATGGTTTTAATGGCCGAATTGTCTGCTGATGGCAGTGACCCTCACCTGAAAAGAGGGTCTGCTTCCATGCTGTCGCGAACGATAAATGGGTCGGTAAAGTCGATTGACGAAGTTGATCACGGCTTGTCATGCTTTTGGGGCAATATGCTCCGTTATGTCCTTCATTCTGGATTTGAAGATGACCCGCGCGTTGCCTCAATCCTCGAAATGCTAATCCGGGATGCCGTAAAGGGTGCTTGGCGATGTCCTTACAATTATGAACTGCCGTGCGCATGGGGAGCAGGGCGCGCTTTGTGGGGATTGGCAGCATTGCCGGTCCAACTAAAGAATGCTGAAGTAGAAATGGCTGTTCAAAGTGGTGTAGACCTTTTGTTGGAAGAATATTCTCTTGTGGATGCCAATTATCCCAACCCGGGCAAAATTCACCCACTGTGGTTCCGCATGAATTTCCCCCTTTTCTATCAGACGGATATTATGTTTGTGCTGCGTGTCCTTGCAGAGCTTGGAATGATCGACCATCCTGGAGCTCAACCGGCTGTAGATTGGCTGCGCAGCAGGCAGATGTCGAACGGTCACTGGCGCGGAGCCAGCCCTTTCCGGGGACGTACCTGGAAGGTGTTGGGAAGCAGGGATGAAACAAATTGCTGGGTTTCTCTGCATGCAGCGATGGTGTTAGATCATATTGAATGATCGTAACTTAAGATCAGCGCATACGGAATGCCCAAACAATCGCCACAATGCCCCCGATTGCCATGAAGATACCCAGTAAGATCACCAGGATTTGCCCGGCTACTAGAGCATTAAACAGCAGCAGCAGACCAATGATAATGCTCAAAACACCCAAGATACCAGCACCCCAGCCCCCACCTTTGAAAGCCAGGATTAAACTGACAACACCGACGATGAGCCCTTGGATGCCAAGAATAAAGGCTGCAACTGCGGGTAATACAAATGAACCCCACAGGGGGTGTTGTATTACGATGATTCCGGCTGCGATGCCCAGCAGACCGATGAACAACTTCCAGCCCCATGCCGAGCTGTCGATAAATATGCTGATGATGTTAAAAAGTCCCTTGATGAGCCAAAATAGACCCAGGAGAATAACTGTCAGGGATAAGAACTCTTGTCTTACGAAGAGTAATAGAAGACCTATGACAAGCGAGACTATGCCCTCCATAAGGGGAATCCACCATGGGAATTCTTGAGTCTCCAAGTCCCAAGCTGTGTAAGTCATAAACTTTTTCTCCTTTTATTTCTTGGATTCAAGTAGTAAGCGCAACAGATTATTCTAAGAATACCTCAATAGGTGTTTTGAAATCAAGACATTTACGCGGTCGATTATTTAGCAAATGCATAACCAACTCTGTATCATCATTAGTAATGAGATCAAAGGATTGTTTTTTCGGAAAATATTGTCTAACTAAACCAATGGCATTTTCATTGTCTGTAAATAGGGTAGAAACCCCTGCCTTTCAGGCAGGCCGTTTTAACCTTGAGTAAGTATAATAGAGGAATGAGCTATCGAAAAACAGCGCACTCCGTATATGATCTAAAGTATCACATAGTGTGGATAACAAAGTACCGAAAGCCGATATTGAGAGGGGCAATCGGGAGACGAGTACGGGAACTGATACGGCAAACCTGTGCCAGCCTGGAAGTGTATATAGTGAAGGGGCATGTAGCGCAGGACCATGTGCATCTGCTAGTGTCAGTGCCGCCCAAGCTATCGGTAAGTGAATTGGTGAAGCGGTTGAAAGGGCGAAGTAGTCGAAAGATGTTGCAAGAATATGACGAACTGAGGCGAGAGTTTTGGGGGCGACACCTATGGGCGCGGGGATACTTTGCGGCAAGCACAGGAAATGTAACGGACGAGATAGTTGCGGAGTATATTGAGAAACAGTCACGGATATCGCCTGATGATGGAGATCAAGATTTCCATGTGGAAGATGAACTTTAGTCGAATTCCATTCGACCCTTCAAGCTACCGACTTTCAGTCGGTAGTAGTTGACTCGAGCCCCTTTCCCAGGCAGCATTTGGATGAGCAAAGTAGAAATTTGTGTTCAATTTTTCAGCAATTAGTTCATGATTGGCAAATTCCTTCCCATTGTCAGCTGTGATTGTATGTACATCATGTATCCAGGGCTCTAATAAATGAGTAATAGCATCTTCCACAGCTTCAGCCGTGCGCTGTTCAACCTTGCGCAGCAAAACCAATCGAGATTTACGCTCGATCAGGGTCACTATGGCTTGTTTATGCCTTTTACCGATCATGGTGTCAACTTCCCAGTCACCCAACCGCTGACGAGTTTCAACCTCAGCTGGGCGCTGCTCAATACCAACACGCTTCGAGAGCTTTCCCCGGCGATCGTAGCTGCCGTAGCGTTTACGACGTTTCTTTTGGCAGCGCAAATGCCGGTAAAGATCGCCATTGTTTCGCTTATCCTCATAGATATGTTGGTAAATCCATTCATGACTGATGTGGATATCTTCTTTGTATTTCAGACGCCCCGAAATTTGTTCAGGACTCAAATCCTCTCGGATCAATTGCTCAATCCAATCCCAGGTTTCGGGAGTTATGCGGGACTTAGCCTTATTCCTTCTACTGAGCGCAAATCTGTGCGCTTGTTTGGGTCTGTATCCACGTCGGCCTTGATTGCGACGTAGCTCACGACTTATGGTCGATTTATGAACACCAATCACTTTTGCAATAGTAGTTTGATTATGTCCCATTTTCAACAATGCATTAATCTGGTATCTTTGTATTTGGGCAAGCTGTTCATAGGAATTCATAAGTGCTCCTTCGATTTTTCGATGGGGTTTGGCAGAGCTTTATCCTACCTCAGCTTGCCTTTTTCATCGAAGATCTTTGTTGCACTTACGAGTTGAATCTACATTTAATCAAAAATCATTCCAGACAATTTATTTGTGTTTAGAATAGCAAAGGTCCATTTATTATTTTTACTTCGAATTATTGTTGTTTTGCACCTCCTTCCATTTATAGTAAACACATTTATACTTATTGGGTTACTGTAGGGGGATAATGGGCATTATAATCTTTTCTGCCATTCCTAGGGGAAGTTTTGGAAAAGCTAAGGACACTAAAATATAAATGACCAGAAAGTGGAGCGGGTCGATAACCACTTTCTGGTCTTATAGAATTTATGGTCTAGAAGCCTTCAAGCACGCAGTCCAACGCGAGTACTACGAAGCCAATAACGACATTTATGGGATCGGTTCAAAGCGTGCTTGGAAGAAGCGCAGATACTCGGGTTCGTAAACCATTTCAAGGCCGCGAGTCTGTTGGCGAATGTCATATACTTTCTTGACCGCCTCAGCCACGACGTCCATATGGGCTTGGGTGTACACCCTGCGTGGGATAGCCAGACGGGTCAGTTCGAGTGCAGGGTAGCGATGTTTTCCTGTTTTGGGGTCTCTACCAGCGCTGACTATGCCTCGTTCCATGCCCCGAACCCCAGATTCTTGATATAGTTGGGCAGACAGTGTTTGTGCAGGAAATTGATCCTGGGAAAGGTGGGTATAGAAAGCCTTGGCGTCCAGGAAAATCGCATGACCACCCACGGGCTGTACAATCGGGATATCCCAATCAATCAGCAGCCTGCCCAGATAGAGAACCTGACCGACGCGTGCACGCACATGATCATCCTGTACGCCTTCTGCGATGCCAATGGCGAGCGCTTCCATATCGCGTCCAGCCATCCCCCCATAGGTGTGAAGCCCTTCGTAAACTACAACCATATTGCGCAGCTTATCGAAGAGATCGTGATTGTTAACTGCTAGCCATCCACCGATATTGACCAGGTTGTCTTTCTTGGCACTCATCCAGGCGCCATCTGTATAACCGCAAAATTCCCTCAAGATTTCTGCAACAGATTTGTCCTTATACCCATCCTCGCGCTGCTGTATGAAGAATGCGTTCTCGACCATCCGGGTAGCATCCAGGTAGATGGGAATACCATATCGGTCGCATAATTCTCGCAGTGCTCGGACGTTCTCCATACTTACCGGTTGTCCGCCAGCCATATTTACAGTGCCTGCCAGGCTGATGAAGGCAATTTTTCCTACTCCTTCTCGCTTGATCAAATCCTCCAATTTATTTAAGTCCACATTCCCTTTAAATGGATGCAAATTTCTTGGATCGTGGGCTTCGCTGATAATAACATCAACGAATATGCCGCCTGCTAATTCCTGGTGCAGCCGTGTGGTGGTGAAATACATGTTCGCGGGGACGTATTGTCCTTGCTTGATAACCACCTGGCTGAGCAGGTGCTCTGCACCTCGTCCCTGGTGGGTGGGTACGACGTATTTGTAGCCGTAATAATCTCTGACCGCATCCTCCAAATGATAGAAATTCCTGCTGCCTGCGTAAGATTCGTCGCCCAGCATGATGCCCGCCCATTGGCGGTCGCTCATTGCGCTGGTCCCGCTGTCGGTGAGCAGGTCAATATAGACATCATGCGACCGCAGCAGGAAGGTGTTGTAACCAGCCTCTTCTGAAGCCAATAATCTATCTTCACGACTGACCATGCGTAATGGTTCAACCATTTTGATCTTCCAGGGTTCGGCCCAGGAACGGCGACCAAACTGCTGCCCCATGGTTTTATAGCTGGAACTCGTCATATATCTCTCCTTTTACTTTTTGTGTTTGAGTTTGGGATGCGTTTTGATGATATAACTGGATTAAAGGTAACTTCCCAACGAGAATATTTTTTGAGTTTACTGTTGCATTTTTGCAGCTTTTCAGTTTTATTGTACTCCAGGTTCACGGTTTATTTTTTCGCGCATAGAGTAAAGCAGCACCCCCGCCGCAACCCCCAGGTTCAGCGAACTGGCTCTTGCGACCATTGGCAGGCTGATAACTTGTTCACATAATTGAGTATATTCATGCGACAGACCTTGGCGCTCACTCCCCATCAGTAATATGCAAGGTAACTCATATCTGCCCACAGAACGGTAGTCAGTATCTCCGGATGCTGAAGTGCCGTATACGTGGTAATTATGTTCCTGTACCCACCTTTTAAAGTCTGTGAGTGACGATTTAACGACCGGATACCAGAATATTGCGCCCATGCTGGCTCGTACCGCGCTGGAATGGTATGGGTCAATACCTGCATCTATCAGCAGCAGCCCGCTGGCTCCAACAGCGTTAATGGTGCGCAGGATGGTGCCAAGGTTGCCGGGGTCTTGAGGCGATACCAGGGCAACTCCCCAAGGGAAGTTGTGAGGTGCCAGATCTACCAATTTACTCCCTAACTGGCGGACAACTATCAGTATGCCTTGCGGATTTTCCTTTGCGGTTATTGAGGCAAATACATCACTTGAAGTTGGATAACATGGAACACCGGAACTGGTCTGGTTTTCTATTAAAGTAAAAGCATATTCACTTTTAAGCAAGTCGGGCGCATAGTAAATCGCTTCAATCTGTGCTCCAGCTTCGACAGCTTCCCCCACATGATGGATTCCCTCGACCAGATACGTGCCAGTCTTCTGGCGCGTCTTGCGGTGTTTAAGAGCGCGGATAGATTTTATTTTTGGATTGTTGCGGCTGGTTATTTGTGCCACCCGGGTCGGATACTGTTTAGGCACGACGGCGCGGCACCCATGCTAGTATGGTTGTCCCCTGACCGGGATTGGATGTGATTTCTACATCGCCTCCCACTTTACGAGCTCGCACGTGCATGTTGGAAAGACCGTGTCCCAGCGTTACACTCATCTTGCGCAGGTCAAAACCACTTCCATCGTCAGAAACTTCCAGCAGCACGCGCTCCCTGGCAGTCCATAAATGCACTTCTGCATGCTTTGCACGGGAATGTTTGGCGATATTAGCTAGGGATTCCTGGCAAATATGGAAGAGGGCAGTAGCATTGGCTGCCGGAAAGTCCACCATACCGTTGTTGGGACCGACCAGCGAAGCCGTAGTTCCAGAGTTGGCGCGAAATTCTTCCACTAAACGCTGCAAGCCTTCCTTAAGGTCATCCCCGTGAAATTGGCGTGGTCTCAGGTCCAAGATGTAAGCTCGAATGTCGCGAATCGATTTGTTGAGGTCTTCGATTAATTCTTCAATCTTGATTCGAGCGTGCTCTGGATCATCGTTGAGAGACATGCGCACATAATCCAGAGCTAGACCAACCCCGTATATGGATTGGATGATGCCGTCGTGTAGGTCCATCCCTATGCGCTCGCGCTCCTCGAGCACGGCAAGACGACGGGATTGTCTGTTCAACCCGGCGTTTTCGATCGTTATTCCCGCCCATCTCCCGATATTAGCGAGTACGTGCAACCTGCGCTCGTCGAACTGCTGCTTGCGGCGGGTTGCTGCCGCCATTACTCCTATAACATTCCTCCCGGATATGAGGGGAATAAAGGCGATGCATTGAAAGCCTGCCTTCAGCACCGAGGTACGCAGATAGCGCATATCCTCAGCCAGATTCGTGCTCACAATTATTTCTCCGGTTTCTGCAGCTCTTCCAAGGAAACCTTGACCGACTTGGAACCGGTCGCGGAATGAAAGGGTGTCGGAGAAATCGCCCCTGTGCATAACTAGTTGCAGCAATTTCTCCCCATCTTCACGCAGATAGATTTCACCTGACTCGACGTCGAGGTAATCCATCACCAGTCCTATGGTCTTGTCAAGGATTTCGTCTACATCGAAAGAGCTCGTCAATGCCGCGGCCACATCGTTGAGCAGTCTCAGGTCCTCGTTACGCTGGGTTAATTCCCCTTCTCGCCGCAGCAATTCCTCATACATACGGGCGTTGTTAACGGCTACTGCGGCATAGGCTGCCAGGGTTTCAATAACACTTTCGTCTTGTTCGGTAAACTCGGGATGATCGATTTTATCAGCCAGATAAAGCTGACCCAGCATTTTATCACCCAACATGATTGGTACGCCCAAGAAAGCGTGCATTTCTGGGTGGTTTGGTGGGAATCCGCAGCTTCGGGGGTCTTCAGAGACTTCCGGAATGCGGACCGTTTCGCGTTCAGTACGAAAAAGACTGAGCAAACCTTTGCCAACCGGTAGTTGGGGGATGCGGTCGATTTCCTCTTGAGTCATCCCTACCGGGATGAATTGACCCAGGTTGCCATCCTGGTCAAGGACCCCGAGCGCCGCATAGCGGGCTCCCACCTGCAGGCGGGCTGTTTTCACAATTCGTTCCAGGACGGTCTCTGATGAAAGATCGCTGACCAATTCGAGACTGGCATGATGTAATGCCGCCACCCGGTCTTCAAGTTGTTCGCGTGTTAACACCATCATTCATTAAACCTCATCGCCACCCAATTTTACCCCATTTTGTACGAGTTTGATAGTTTTTGCCAGTTTTGCCGAGATATAAATGTGGCGGTGAAGTTAGGAGTGTGGGTGCAGGGTGCAGGGGGGCGGTAGTGAGCTCCCTGCACGATATCTCCAATTATTAGGATAACGAGGCATTATGACAATACACTCATCTGGTTCACGGATACCTGGTTTTTATAACTTTGATCTTGAGGAGCGGCTGGAAGAAATAGCGCGCAGAGGCGATTTGTCCGCAGGTGATATTGCCATACTCAAGGGAGACACATCTTTAACCCTTGATCAGGCTGATCACATGATTGAAAACGTGGTCGGTTTGTTCTCTTTGCCGCTGGGAATCGCCCTCAACTTCGTAGTGAATGATCGCGAGGTGCTGGTACCAATGGCTGTTGAAGAGCCCTCGGTTGTAGCAGGTGCATCCTTCATGGCGAAATTGGTTCGTACAGGCGGAGGGTTCCATGCCGATTCTACCGCGCCTGAGATGATCGCCCAAATACAAGTGTTGGATGTTCCCGATCTTGATTCAGCCCGTGTGAAAGTTCTTGAAGGCAAAGATCGTTTGTTGTCTGAATCTGCCCAAGTTGACCCGTTGCTTATTAAGTTGGGCGGCGGTCCTCGTGACTTGGAGGTGCGCATAATTCAAGATTCGCCGATCGGACCTTTCCTGGTTCTGCATCTGATCTACGACGTCCGCGATGCTATGGGCGCCAATGCTGTCAATACGGCTGCTGAACGAATAGCGCCAACAATTGAAGAACTCACTGGTGGACGAACGCTTTTACGAATCTTGTCAAATCTAGCCGACCGGCGTCTAGCACGCGCCAGTTGCACAATCCCGCTTTCGAAGCTGGCTTTTGGCGACTATTCAGGCGCTGATGTGCGAGATGGAATTATTGCTGCCTGGGCTTTTGCCGATTCGGATCCTTACCGGGCCGCGACCCACAATAAGGGCATAATGAACGGCGTGGATGCGGTCGTGATCGCTACCGGTAATGACTGGCGTGCAATTGAAGCCGGATCACATGCCTATGCGGCTAGAAACGGTACTTACACTTCCTTAAGCAGTTGGGGTTGTGACGAGGGTGGCAACCTGATTGGTTCTCTGGAGATGCCGATGGCAGTCGGGATCGTAGGCGGTGCCACAAAAGTCCATCCTACCGCTGGTGTAGCTTTGAAACTGATGGGAGTGGAAACTGCCAACCAGTTAGCGGAGATCATTGTTTCTGTCGGTCTGGCACAGAACCTGGCCGCATTGCGCGCCCTGGCAACAGAGGGAATCCAACGCGGACATATGAACCTGCACGCCCGACAGGTTGCCATTGCAGCAGGTGCGGAGGGTGATATAATCGAGCGCCTTGCGGAGCAGTTGGCGGCCGAAAATTCGGTGCGTGTGGATAGAGCGGAGGAGATATTGAAGGAGTGGAGGAATAATGGAACAGGTGATTAGGACAAAGGTGATAAGGAAATAGGTGATCATGGCTGAAAACATTTTACTGAAACCAACTCATCCGGTTGGGATCGTCGGGTATGGCGCATATGTGCCGCGCTATCGGTTACCGGCAACTGAAGTATCGCGCATTTGGACCGATGGTAAAGGCGGCATTCCGATCAAGGAGAAAGCCGTTCCAGGACTGGACGAAGACGTGGTGACTATGTCGATCGAAGCCGCCCGTAACGCCTTGGGTCGAGCGGGTATCGATCCCACCGAGATACGCGCAGTGTGGGTAGGTTCGGAATGTCAGCCTTATGCAGTCAAAACAACCTCAACCCTGGTGGCTGAGGCGATTGGCGCAGTTCCAAACGTCCAAGCCGCTGACTGGGAGTTCGCATGCAAAGCTGGAACAGAAGCAATTGTGGCTGCTATAGGTTTTGTTGGTTCGCAGATGGCTCGCTACGCTCTGGCTGTAGGAATGGATACCGCCCAAAGTAAGCCGGGAGATGCATTGGAATACACAGCCGGTGCAGGCGGGGCTGCTTATCTGCTTGGACCGGCGGAAGAATCGCTTGCAGTGATCGATCACACCTATTCGTTTGTCACGGACACGCCCGATTTCTGGCGGCGGGCTTACCAAAAGTATCCCGAACACGGTCAGCGCTTTACAGGTGACCCAGCATACTTTAAACACATCTACGAGGCCGGAAGTGCGCTCCTGGAAGCTACGGGTACTATGCCCGAGGATTATAAGTATGCCGTTTTCCACCAACCCAATACAAAGTTTCCGCAGCGGGTTGGTGCTATGCTGGGGTTTAGTAAGGAGCAGATTGAAACGGGTCTGCTGGTTCCGGTGATTGGCAACACCTACGCAGGTTCTGCCATTATCGGTCTTACTGCTGTGCTGGATGTCGCTGAACCTGGTGATCGCATCATGATGGTTTCCTTTGGATCTGGAGCCGGTTCCGACGCCTTCGCTATCACAGTCACGGATGCTATCCTGGAAAGACGTAACCAGGCGCCTCGCACACAGGATTACATTTCCCGCCGGACCGAGATCGACTACGCAACCTACGCCCGCATGCGCGGCAAATTGGTGGTGAAATAGGGATTAAGGGATCCCGGATAAGGGAACAGGGAAAAGGTATCAGGTACAGGGGACAGAGGTTATTGCGATTGATGTTGGAGAAATTTTCCAATTTCCTAATTCCTAACTACTTTTTTTTGGAGGAATAATGGCCGAAGTTGTTATTGTTGGTATCGGGCAGACGCCCGTTGGTGAACACTGGAATTTATCATTGCGTGAATTAACCCTGATGGCAATTGAAGCGGTTCAACAGGACAGTGTGGGACTGCAGCCGCAGGCGCTCTTTGTGGGCAACATGCTGGCTGCCCGCCTTTCCAGGCAGGCGCACCTCGGAACACTGGTCGCAGATTTTGCAGGACTGACTGGCATCGAAGCAGTTACCATCGAGGCGGCAGGTGCTTCAGGTGGCGCTGCTTTACGGGCTGGTTTTACGGCCGTGCTTTCAGGTCAAACCGACGTTGCTTTGGTGGTCGGAATTGAAAAATTCACCGACCAAATAGGGACTTCGGTCGAGGAATCCCTGGGTGCCTTGTCAGATAGCGATTACGAAGCTGCTCAAGGTCTGACATCTGCTGCTCAGGCGGCGTTGCTTATGCGCCGTTACATGCATGAGTTCGATGCGCCCCGCGAAGCGTTTGGCGGGTTTCCATTGACGGCTCACGCTAATGGCGTTGGCAATCCTAATGCAATGTTCCGCAAAGCCATCAAAGCAGAACTATACAACCGCGCTGGGATGGTAAGTGAACCGCTCAACATGTTTGATATCGCCCCCAATGCAGATGGCGCTGCGGCGCTGATCCTAACCCGTCCGGAATTACTGCCACCGGAATTCCCCCATCCATTGGTGCGCATCTCAGGATCCAGCCTGGTAACGGACACATTGGCTCTGCACGACCGCCCAGACCCGTTATCTTTCCACGCAGCGCGCCTTTCGGTTGAACGGGCTTGTAAACAAGCCGGGATTACGCCTCAGCAGATCGATCTGTTTGAGCTGTGGGACTCTTATTCGATTTACGCAGCCTTATCGTTGGAGGCAGCCGGATACGCAGTACGCGGCCAGGGATGGCAGTTAGCCCGCAACGGTAGGATCAGCTTAGGAGGCGAACTTCCGGTGAGCACCATGGGAGGCCTAAAAGCGCGCGGCAATCCTGGGGGAGCGAGCGGTGTCTACCAGGTTGTTGAAGCGGTGCTGCAGTTACGCGGTCAGGCTGGCGACAATCAGATCGCCGGTGCGAAGCGCGCAATGGTGCAGTGCCTGGGCGGACCCGCATCCACAGCCGCAACGCATGTGCTCGAAACAGTAAGTTAATTCGAGTTGTAATAGTTGGATGCTGTTTATGATTATACGAAGTGGTTGAAGGTTTACCACAGAGTACGCAGAGTCTACAGAGATTTCTTGATTTTCTCAGTGATCGTTGTGATCTCTGTGGTAAAAAATATTAAAAACCCATTAGAAATCCGAAGTATAAGGGCGGCAATAGGCTAAGTTGAGCTGGTATTAATGTTTGAATCATAAGATTTTACAAGGTTGATAGTTCTTGATAGTTTCGATTAGCTATACTTTTGTTTACAAAGTTTTTGACATCACACGCAGCACCACTAAAAGGAGATCAAAAACATGGAAATTACACCCCATTGGAGATTAAAGAAACAACGCTACAATCTGGTCGGTGAAACATGCCCCCACTGCGGCGTAAAGCTGTTCCCACCCCGCGATATTTGCCCCGAATGCGGTCAGGAAGCTAAGAACCTTTACAATTTCAGCGGTAAAGGTGAAGTTTATTCCTACACAACCGTTTATGATCCACCTGCTGGATACGAGGAATACGCTCCTTACACAGTGGCATTAGTCAAGCTTGAGGAAGGTCCGCTGGTTACGGCTCAGTTAACTGACGTTGGTCAAACCCCGGTCGAAATCGGCACTCCGGTGGAAATGGTCACACGCAAGCTGCGCCAGGACGGTGATGAGCGCGGTTTATTGGTATATGGATACAAGTTTCGACCGGTGCTTGAGAGACAAATGGCTCAATAGGTCGTCAGATTAATAAGTAATTGATCCTCCCATAGAATGGTTATGGGAGGTTTTTTTTATGTGTAGATTGAACGGTTGAATTCAAAGTGATGACAGACCTTGATGGTTCATCAATTGGTCTGCTGCTGGATCAACTAATTGGCATCTAGTGTTTCACTGGGAGGATTGCCTGTCAATAAGGCTGATTCTTTCAGCCTCATGGAGAGAAACACACCAATAAGCATAAGACCGACGAGCACAAGCAGTGATGATGTCATGGATCCAGTCTCAGGGTTCTTGAAGCTATCCATTCCAATAATAAAAATAATGCCTGAAATTTGCCCTGTAAGCAAAAGCAAACCGTTTGAGGTGCCCTCAGGTGCTGGAAAAGCAACTTCTGCGCCATACTGAAAGCCAATAGGACCTGCACTCAGCAGGAAAAAACCGGTAAAGAAGGAGGCTCCTACCAGTAGAGCGTAATTAACTGCAAATGTTATACCGAGTATGCCAAGACTTGCGGCAGCCAAAGCCAGGATGATAAATGGGACTCTTTTGCGGTAGCGGTCTGATAACGAAGGCAAGATTACTGCTCCTACAACTCCTCCCATGACCATCGCACCACCTACGATCCCGGCTTGGATGATTGAGAACCCTCTTGGTCTCAGAATATCTTCAATCCAGGTCGCCAAACCATTGAAAGTTCCAAGTCCAATAAAAAAGATCACCATCAATAGGATGAAATTTTTATTCCGCAATGTTTGTTTGAAGCCATCAAAAACCAGGGATCGTTCAATTTGGTCGGGAGAACACGCCGGCGTTGGAGGGTGCTCCCTGGAGAAAATCAGAAATATGACTGCCGCGATCACTGATACAATCCCATAGGCTAGAAGCATGCTGCTGATACTGAAATGGATAACAAGAAAAGGGGTGAGTGCCAGTCCTAAAACGATGCCAAGGTACATAGCCAGGGTTCCAAAACCTGATGCGGACGCCCGTTCTCGGATTGGAAACCAGCGAGCAGCCACTGTGGTTATTGCGTTTAAAATAAATGGTTGTCCAATAGCTATTCCGATTTGAGATACAAGTACCAGTGTGTAGTTGTCTGCCAGCAAGCCGCGCGATAATCCAAAAATACCAGTCAGCACAGCCCCAATTCCCACTGCAACACGGAATCCATATGTATCGATAGTCCATGAAGCGGGTATCGATACGAAGATATAGACAATCATGAAGCTCATGGATAGCAGACCGATGCTGAGGTCAGAGACCCCATAGAAGCTTGCGGCAATGCCAGTGACCGAAGCAAATGTTATCCAAAGGAGTTGATTGACGACGACGACCGACATGAATGCAATCAGAACGACCCACCGGCAACTATATATTTTGAAATTCTCTTGTTTCATTGGATCTGACTTCTCCCTCGCCTTAACCGCCGGGCAACTGTGAAATTCTGTCGAATTCTTCCCTCAACCTTTTGTATGCTCCATCCAACTCTTCTGCTTTGTTAGTTGCATTCCTCAAGTGGATATCGTAGAAAGTCTGCCAATTATTATCTACCTCGTGGAACCGCTGAGACAGTCTAGCAATGTCATTCCTTATATTCTCTGCTTGTTCGGAGAGTCTTCTTGCATGAACTCCTGCTTTTATCAGCTCAATTTTGTGCGACAGTGTCAGAGGTGAAACTGCCTGAACTCCTTTTGAAGTATAGATCCGGAGGGTTTCGTAAGCGTCCGTCACCAGGAAGTAATAAACGCTTTCAGAAGGAATAAAGGCAAAAGCAAACTCTGCTGACCCCTGTTCTGGACACACGTAATCATCAGCAATTTTGTCGAGATGGTAGCGGACATTTCTTAGGAATTGCTTCTTTAGCCTCTCCCTTTCCTGTGAGTTTTCCGCTTCCAACATCAGTCGATAGTTGTCAAGCGGGAACTTGGAATCAATGCAGATAGTGCCCACAGTTGACTTGATATGGGCGTCGGGAATCTTCCCGTCAAGGATTTTTTCTCTGATGCCGAACATATCCGCAGGAAGTTGATCAGAGAGAATCTGCTCCAGCGCCATCTCCCCCAGAGAAGCCCTTCCCACGGGCACTCGCAGCATTTGATCTAGGGCTCTATAATCATTCCTGATGTCCTCTGCATAGGTCGTAAGCCTTCCTATCTTCTCGTCCAAACCCGATTCTTGCCAAACACTGGAAATGGCTAATTCAATGTCCTCTGGTTTGACTCGTCCACTCTTAATCACCAGATAAACTAATATAAGTAGAAGTACTATGACAACTGTAAGCAATCCATTGGTTATGGTCATCCCAAAATTACCTTTTCAAATGTTAGCTTGAAAAATACTGTAGATTGACAATTAAAAGATTTTCAATAAAAAAAACTTTCATTTTCTGACTGCCTCTTCGAAGGAGGTAACCGCCTGCCGAGTGAGATCATTTTCTAACAAGTCATCTATTATTTTTGGCAGGAGCGTAAAGGTGTTCAACCCCCTTTCGGCGAGTGTTATTAGATCGACTGTTTGACGGATGCTGGCGACCAATAACCGCAAAGGGCTGCCCATCGCAGCAACAATCCGCCCCATGCTGGTCACTTCCTCAATCCCATTCAATCCGCCGTCCGTCATCCGTCCCAGATATGGCGCTGCGTAACTGGCACCCAACGCAATCGCGATCAATACCTGCTGGGCTGAATGAACAGCGGTCAGGGTCACATTGGACCCTTCCGCAATCAGCTTTCGTGCACACAGAATCCCCGCTGGAGTGATCGGCACCTTTACCATCACACGCTGGTCGATCCTTGCCAATTCACGTGCTATTTTCAGCATTTGCTCCATCTCACAACCCCACGCCTGTAAGTGGATCTCGTTGGCGTCCAGTTTAAAAGCCGACTGCGCCAGTTTTGTGAGCCGATCGATCGTAAAACCTATTCCTGTCTGATTCAGCAGTTTTGGGTTGGTGGTTACGCCGTAAAAGATGCCTGTCGGGAGATAATGCTGCCAATCTTTTTCTTCTGCGCTGTCCAGATACAATCTCAAGCCCGAGGATGTGCTAGCCATTGATTTTCTCCAGTTCGTGTTTATAGGGCGGATTGGCGCCAACTCGAGCACAGTTTATCGCTGCAGCCTGGCTGGCATACGATAAACAGGCTTTCAACTGTTCCCTGGTCAAATTACCCAGTCTCTTTATTGCCAATAATTCCTGATGGTGAAGATATGCGAGTGTTGCAGCCAAAAAGGTATCTCCTGCCCCGACTGTATCAGCAATCTCAATCTCCGGCGTTTGTACATAAGCCGATGTGCCGGATTTGGTGTATCCATCGGCGCCTTCCTCCCCTTTTGTCCGGATCACCAGGCTTACCCCCTGATCAAACCAATGCCACAGGTGTTTTTCGAATTCCTCGTCTTTGTAGATCCAATTAAAATCTACTCGGCTGAGCTTAAGAATATCCAAAGAAGCGACCCATTTCTCAAACCGATCCCGGTAGGCAACCTGGTCAGCTATCAAATTAGGTCGCACATTCGGATCCAGCGATATGATCCGGGTCCCACTCTCGCGTGCCATTAATGTCTCCAAAGCCGTCGCTCCTGGCTCCATAACCATTGCTATGGAACCGAAGTGCAGCGCTTTTACCTTCTCAGGCAGTTGAGGTATGAGCTCATCCACGGTCAGGCTGCGGTCTGCAGACCCATTGGCATAAAAAGAGAATTGCGGCTCGGTGTAATCCTTTGATGGCAGGTTGACAAATGCAAGTGTGGTTGGATTGACTGAACGTACACAAAAACTTGTATCCACACCGTTCTCTTCCAGATTATCTACCAGCATATCTCCGAAGAAATCAGTGGACATTTTACAGTAAAAACCGGCCGGAGTTTCTAGCCGGCCTAATCCTATAGCGACGTTATAAATAGAGCCTCCTGGGCAGGGCTGGTATGCGCGCACCTGCGGCAAAGGCACAAAATCAATTAACGCTTCTCCACAACAAAGAATCACGGAGGCACTCTCCTGATAAGCTTATATGTCAGGTCTAGATAAGAAAGCAGATATAGATCGAACTCCTCAAGTTTCGATTGATTCGTAGTTACCAGATTTCAGGTGTGATAATAACACATCCATAACCCGGGTTCATAGGGATGTACGTTAGAAAGAATCCGCAGCATGTCCAAACTACCATTACTTCAGAAACTTGGCAATTTCGGGGTACTGGCAGTGTATCAACTTTAGAAAGTTTAATCGATCAAGTCCCCCCTTGGCGTAATTTTAGTCAATATACGTGCTATAAACAACAATTTTCTTGTGATTAACTGTTGACAAAGGGATTTTTTAATGCTATGATATCGGTACCATGGTATCGATATCATGACAACGATACCAGTCACCTTAAGAAATTTGTAACCCATTTAAATACTTATGACAACCATCCATGATGTAGCAAAACGTGCTGGTGTCGCTCCGATAACCGTCTCTCGGGTCATCAATAATTCGGGTTATGCCAGCCAGGGAACCCGTGAACGGGTAGAAACGGCGATAGCTGAGTTAGGTTATGTTCCTAATGTCTTGGCCCGTAGCCTACGCTCGAAACGAAGCAATACGCTGGCATTAGTGATGACTGATATCACTAACCCATTCTTTACAGTCATCGCAAGAGGTGTGGAAGATACTGCCAGCGAATCTGGATATACTGTGATTTATTGCAACACGGATGAGTCTGAAACTGGGGAATATAAGTATGCCCAAATTTTGGCTCAAAAACAGGTTGACGGTGTTATTTTAGTGCCCGCCTGCAGCAACTCAAGGACAGTAGAGTTTTTCCAGTCGAATGACATCCCTGTAGTATTGATTGACCGCAGCATCCCAGATGTAGAAACCGATGTGGTTCGCTGCGATTCGGTTTCCGGTGCTAATCAACTCGTTAAGCTGTTAATTGACTTGGGTCACACCAGGATTGCAGTGCTCTCTGGTCCCAGGGGAATTTCTACCGCTGAAGACCGCATAATTGGATATCGTCTCGCCTTAGCTGAAGCCGGGCTTGCAGATAACGAGTTGGTTTATTACGGCTCCTTTACCCAGGCCAAAGGATACGATCTCGCAGTGCAGGTGATGGCTAAAACATCACCACCTACAGCATTGTTTTGTGCCAACAACTTCATCTCAATTGGTGCGCTGAAAGCATTGCGTGATAGTGGTTTACGCGTGCCTGAGGATGTCGCCCTGGTTGGCTTTGATGACTTACCTGCGACCATGGTTGTCGACCCCTTCTTTACTGTAGCCGCCCAACCCGCTTACGAGATGGGGCAACGAGGTACTGAACTGCTTTTAGAGCGCCTGACCGGTGGGGTACCAGACGCATGTCAAGAGGTAATCCTACCTATCGAAATTATCACGCGCAAGTCAAGTGGACTTGCGCGCGTTTGATTTTAATACTTATTACCAGCGCAGATGTCATCAGAATTCAGCGAGTTTATTACCAAGGAGAATTTTAGATATGCCAAATAACCCAACCGCAGCATCCACCCTTAACAAGGATGATTTGATCGTCGTTACCGGTGCTGGCGGATTTATTGCTGGGTCCCTGGTAAAGTATTTCTCCGATTCAGGCTTTACACACATTCGTGCAGTTGACAAAAAACCACTGCCAAAATGGTATCAACGGGTGCCCGGGGTCGAAAACCTTCCATTGGATCTGAGTTATCGCGAGAATTGTAAGCGTGCAGTTGAAGGCGCCGTGGAAGTATATAACCTCGCTGCTGATATGGGCGGTATGGGATTCATTGAACGTTTCCGAGTGGAGTGTCTGCGCAGTATTCTGATCAATACCTATATGCTCGATGCATCCTACTGGGCGGGCATCCAGCGTTATTTCTTTTCGTCCTCTGCTTGTGCTTACAACACAGAACTGCAGGAAGACCCCAACGCCAGGGCACTAAAGGAATCCGATGCCTATCCAGCTATGGCAGAGCGAGGTTATGGTTGGGAAAAGTTGATGTCGGAGATATTCTGCCAGGAGTATTGGGCCGAACGCAAGATGAAAACCTTCATTGCTCGTTTCCACAATGTTTATGGACCGGATGGCACCTGGGATGGTGGCAGAGAAAAAGCTCCCGCAGCACTCAGCCGCAAGGTGATCGAAGCCCAGGACAGCGGCGAACTCGATATCATTATATGGGGTGATGGTCACCAGACACGCAGTTTCATGTACATCGATGATTGTGTCAAAGGTATAGACATGATAATGCACTGCGGCGATCTGATTGCCACCCCCATCAACCTTGGTTCCAGCGAACTGGTCTCCATAAACGCTCTGGTCAGTCAGATCGAAGATATCGCTGGTGTAAAACTGGAACGCCATTATGACATGGATGCCCCGCTTGGTGTCGCCGGTCGAAACAGCGATAATACCTTCATCAAGCAGATGCTGGACTGGGAACCGGACACTCCACTGCGTGAAGGTTTGGGTAAAACCTATGCCTGGATACATGGCCAATACCAAGATCGCAAAGCCGGAAAACCCACTCCTGCTGGTGAAGCAGATGATTTTTAGCACGAGTTCAATACAGGGCTGAGGTGCAATGAAACAAATGGGGACCACAGATATAACTGACGTCATTGGTAAACTTCCTTATCGGATTGCCTTTGCTGGTGGATGGATTGATCAGCCATTCGTATCAAAGCACAACCCCACCCCACCCGGTTCTATGGTCGTGGTAGGTTTGCAACCCACGATACGATTTATGAATCGAAGCGGGATGGGAACCAGTACTCGAAATTTAGCCAGCCAAATCTGGAATGGAAGTATACCCGATCGGGCACCCGAAGAATTAATTCGCGAGCTGTATGCTGCTGAAAATAATGGTAAAGAAGAGCCTTCCGGATCGCAGGATATGGCCGGTCTGGTTTATCCAGGGGTTATCCGCCTGGATTACGATTTTCACCACGCGGGTGGCTATTTCCCTGTTTATATTGAATCTAATAATGATCCTGCCGTAGCACATTGGTTGGAGAGGGTGCTCCATGTGGTGCCCATTGCACAGCGCCCTCCTGAGTACAACCCCTTGGGTGAACAGAATCTGGACCCGGAGTGGATCAGTCGTTTAGGACAGACAGGCGAAGATTGTTTTAATGCCATCATGGAGAAGGATGCACAGGCTTTAGGAGCATCTTTTAATGAATGCATGTTGTGCTGGCAGGCAATTTTGCCCCACACTGTGCGCCATCCAACAATTACGGTCGATCTAATGAAAATTCTGGCATATTTCCAATCCAGATATGATGGTGCCATGTACTCCGGCTGTGGTGGAGGCTACTTATTTGTTGTTAGTGAGGAAAAAGTACCGGGCGCATTCAATGTTACAGTCCGGATCGCAGATTGAGATAAACATGAAAAGCGTTATCGTAACCGACAGTTTCGATAAAATCCAATCTTCACATGTTCGCTTTTTTGAGGAAGCCTCGAAGTTAGGCTTATTACAGGTATTTCTCTGGTCTGATGAAATTATACGCCAATTGGAAGGCGCCTACCCACGGTTTCCGCAGGAAGAACGCTCCTATTTTCTCAATTCAATTCGCTATATCAACCAGGTGACACTGGTTAATGAGATCGCTTCAACAGACGAGCTCCCCAAAATCGAGGGTGTTCAGCCCGAGATATGGGCCATTTGTGAAAACGACCATAACCTTCAAAAACAGCAGTATTGTGCCACCCGGGGAATTGAGTATAGGATCATCCGGCCTGAAGATTTACGTAGTTTTCCTGCTCTACCATCAGGCAATACAGTTTCCTCCACAAATAAAAAAGTTCTGGTCACCGGGTCTTTTGATTGGTTCCATTCTGGACATGTGCGCTTCTTTGAAGAGACTTCTGGTTTGGGTGACCTGTATGTGATTGTCGGTCATGATAAAAATATTCGTCTGTTGAAAGGTGAATCGCACCCGTTATTTTCCCAGGATGAGCGCAGCTACATGGTGCAATCAAACCGTTTTGTCAAACAAACCTTGATTTCTAGCGGGCGCGGTTGGATGGATGCAGAGCCAGAAATCGATATTATCAAACCAGATATCTACGCTGTCAACCATGATGGCGACAAGCCCGAAAAGCGAGAATTTTGTAAAGAACGTGGGATTGAATATTTGGTTTTGAAGCGTACTACCAAAGAAGGTCTACCCAGTAGGGAAAGTACAGTATTGCGCGGGTTTTGAGGAAAATTTGGGATGTTCTATGCAGTGATTATGGCTGGGGGCTCGGGAACACGTATGTGGCCCACCAGCCGTCAGGACCCCCCTAAGCAAGCTATTAAGATAGTCGGGGATCGCTCCATGTTCCAATATGCAGTCGAGCGAATCGCATCGGTGTTTCCTTCAGAACGCATATTCGTTGTTACGTGTGTGACCTGCCCCCCAAAAACTGATCCAGCTACAATGAGAGGATCAGGACAAAAAGGAGGCAGAAAATGCCAAAAGGAAAACGGTTTACTCCAGAACAGATCATAAACAAATTACGCGAATCTGA
>SDBT01005650.1_pt1 | contig 20915 bp, 58 predicted proteins | sample 2277101 | NCBI WGS metagenome assembly SDBT01 (sample SAMN10404973, study PRJNA504765) | marine sediment metagenome | isolation source: marine sediment core GS10_PC15, 103 cmbsf | place: Arctic Ocean: Southern Knipovich Ridge | collected 2010
GACTATGGAGCCTAAAATAAAGGTTATGAGGTGGTTTAAATCTACATATCTATAAAAGTAAATTACTTTGTTATTGGTGTTATATTCAAAAAGTTAAAATGATTTGGATAGGTATGAAAGAAAATGAAAAAACCAAAGTTAAATCTCAGTAAAAAAGAAGGAACATTAGGTCTTGGGAATAGTGATAGATTTTAAAATAAAAAATAAAATGACAAAAATAAAAAAGAAATCATCAAATAAAAATTTACGTAAAGCAAACAAAGAGAAGAATGATGAATTTTACACACAGTTATCTGATATTGAAAAAGAATTAAAGCATTATAAAAAATACTTTAAAGGCAAGGTTGTTTTTTGTAATTGTGATGACCCAAAAGGAAGTAATTTTTGGAAGTATTTTGAAATGAAATTTGATTCTCTTGGGTTGAAAAAATTAATATCTACACATTTTGAGAAAGAGAAACCTTCATATAAGTTAGAAATTATACGAGATCAAAAAGGCCAAAAGCAAAAACCTATTAAAACAGCATTAAAACAAAACGGGGATTTCAGAAGTCCTGAATGTATTGAAATTTTGAAAGAAGCGAATATTGTTATAACTAATCCGCCATTCTCCTTGTTCAGAGAATATGTTGCTCAACTAATTGCATACAAAAAAAAGTTAATCATTATTGGGAATCAAAATTCTATAACATATAAGGAAATTTTTAAACTGATTCAAGATAATATAATATGGCTAGGACATACTTATCCAAAAGAATTTCTACAGCCAAATGGTTCTATTAAAAAGTTTGGTAATATCTCTTGGTTTACAAATTTAGAAATAAAAAAACGTCATGAGAATTTAATACTTTACAAAACATATAATCCAAAAGAGTATCCCAAGTACGATAATTATGATGCTATTAATGTTGATAAAGTAAAGGATATTCCCATAGATTATAAAAGAGTTATGGGCGTCCCCATTACATTTATGGATAAATATAATCCAGACCAATTTGAGATTTTAGATGGCATCGGCAGATATAGTATGTTGACAGGGCCAACCGATGAAACAAAAGGGAAGTACTTAACAAAAATTAATGGCGCTCCCAAATATGCACGTATAATTATAAAAAACAAAAGGATAAAAAAATGAAAATAGAATTTAATGAAATTACAATTAGAGACCTTGTAAAGGGTTATATAGATAATGATGAAGAAGGGGTTATTGGATATGATGGAAAATTAAATATTCGTCCTCAATACCAACGAGAATTTATATACAAAGATAAACCGAGAAATTCGGTAATAGAATCTATTATAAATAACTATCCACTTAATGTAATGTATTGGGTTGTAAATAAAGATGGTACTTATGGATTGCTGGATGGTCAACAAAGAACAATAAGTATTTGTGAATACCTTGAAGATAATTTTTCAATAAAGCGAGGGAAGTTGGATATGTGTTTTACAAACTTTACAAAAACTGAACAAAAACAGATTCTTGATTATAAACTAATGATTTATTTCTGTGAAGGAACAGATAAAGAGGAATTAAACTGGTTTAAGATTATAAACATAGCTGGTGAACCCTTAACTGAGCAGGAATTGAAAAATGCGGTTTACACAGGTCCTTGGCTATCTGATGCAAAAAAACATTTTAGTAAAACTAATTGCCCTGCTTATAACCTGGCAGGTGATTATATTAAAGGTTCAGCAATTCGTCAAGAGTATTTAGAAACTGCTATTAAATGGATTAGTAATGAAAAAATTAGCAAATATATGTCAACCCATCAAAAAAATCCTAATGCAAATGAATTATGGGAATATTTTAAAAAGGTTATAAATTGGGTAGAAGCTACATTTCCTAAATATCGTGGAGATATGAAGGGTCTTCCATGGGGGATTTGGTATAATAAATTTAAGGATAAAAAATTAGATCCAAAGAAATTAGAAAAAGAAATAATAAAGTTAATGGACGATGAAGAAGTGACTAATCAGAAAGGTATTTATGAATATCTTTTAAAGGGAGATGAAAAATTCCTAAATCTCCGTGCTTTTGATGCTAAACAAAAAGGAAGGGCATATGAAAAGCAAAAAGGTATCTGTACAAAATGCGGTAAGAAATTTAAAATAGAAGAGATGGAAGCACATCATATAATCCCTTGGCATAAGAATGGGAAGACTATTCCAGAGAATTGTGAGATGTTGTGTAAACAGTGCCATTATAAAAAAGCTGGAAAATAAACCTAAAAATGAAAGGAAAAAATAAAATTGTTCTTATAGTTAGATTAATGGAATAGAATGAACAATACAAAAAAACAAAAAGACTTTAGATTTAATGAATTATTAATCAGACACAAAAAGTTATTAATGGGCATTGCAAAACATCTTGAAGAAGAAGAAATGCAAGAAAGTTTTTGGCTTTTCAAAAGATTAAGCCAACAATCAAGAGAACTTGCTCTAGTTTCTTCTGGATTTAAATGTGAAAGATGTAAAAGCCCAGAAAACCTTACAATACATCATTTGATTATGTACAAAGCCAAAGGGTATATGCCCCATGATAGATGGTTCACTCAGAGATGTTATTGGGCAAATAGATTATGTTTGTGTATAACATGTCATAAATTATATCATAATTTTGTAGATAAAATAAATAGTTCAGAAGGAGATTTAAAGAAAATAAGCGAAGCATATTTAGACAAATTAAAAGAAAAATGGGGCTATGCAAAAAAAAGTGAAAAATGAGAGAAAAAGAGAGAAAGGAAACTCCTAAAGGGGTGTATACTTGTCGTTATTGTGGAAAAGACCTTATAAGTTTTAATTGTGACTGTGAAAATAGTAAAAAAAATTCATATCTATGGAAAGCAAAAAGAATGTATAATAAAAAAAATGAAAAATAAAAAGAAAACAAAATATAGGAAGATTATAAGGTGGGAAAAGAAAATAAAATGGGAGGAGATTCTAGGAGGGATTGCCTTTTGTATAGGTTCTATTTTTGTTCTTGCTCTTCTTTTTAATGAAAATAAAACTGTGACATTATTAGCATTTGTTGTGACATTACTTTGGTGTAAAGGATTAAAGTTATTGCTTGAAGGTATTGGAGAAGGAAGAAAAAAGTATTATACGAAGATAAAATAAAACAATCCCAACACTAAAGTTATGGGCTTTTAAAAATAAGATGGAAAACAAAGGAAAAATGAGTGGAGGAAGGAAAAAATTAAGAATACACAGTAAGGTTTGTTCAAGGTGTTCAGGTATATATTCAACACCAAGCAAATATTCAAAAGTATGTGAAAGTTGCCAAATGAAACGAGGAAAAAAAGGAAAAAATGGAAATAAAATTTGAATTAAAAAATGAGAAAGAAATAAAGATAATTGCTGTTGAGGACGGAAAAGAGAGAGAAGTTGGTTGTATTTTTACCCCCTCTTCAAGTGCACAGAATATTAAAAATGCTATACAAATTTGTGGAATTTCTGAAGTTTTTGAAATCTTTGACTACTGGGGTTGTTCCAGATATATTCAACCAAGAAATTTGAATAATACTCGTAAAAGGATACTTGATGCTCTTGAAAATAAAAAAGAAAAATTCATCCAAATGAAGGACATTCAAATAATGTTTGATTTTGGAACAGAACCTTCCGATTATAAAAAGAAACATATAACTTTCAGTAAAGAGTGTCTTGGTTGTTTTAATACTCCCTGCACCTGTGATAACAAAGGAAGCCATAAACATATTTCCCCTTATAATCTAAAAAACGTCAAAAGAGAGATGGATTTAGAAAAAGAAGGCAGGTTAGAATTTGTGGAAAAAGAGGGAAGTATACGTCTTAAGGGTAAAGAAAAAGAAGATATTATGAATGCGTTAGATAAAAAAAAAGGAAAATAAAATGTTAAACACAAAATACATCTTTGACATAGAAACAACAGGACTAACGGGAATTCAAGACAGAATTACCTGTATATCAATCCTTAATTTATCAACAAAAAAAATAACAAGTTTTTATGGAGAAGATGAAAAAAAGATTATCACAGACTTTTGGAAAGAAATAGATGGTGCTTTAGAAATATGCGGATACAACTCAAATAGTTTTGATTGGGTATTTCTTACTCAAAGAACTTTAGTCCATAATATTCCTGTATGTCCTACATTCCATAAGATTAAACTAACAGATTTAAGATTAATATCAACACTATTCTTTACTTGTTATAACAAATCTGTGAAAGGAACTCTTGACCAGTGGGGTAATCACTTTTTTGGTACGAGTAAAGAAACAAGTGGGAAAGAAATGATTAAAGCATATAAGAAAGGAGATTGGGAAACAATCAAAAAACATTGTGAAGAAGACATATCTATAACAGCAGAACTCTATAAACGGTTAGTGCATTGTAGGTTGATAAGATATTAAAAATAAGGAAATAAAATGATGAAAGACAAAACTAGATGGGAGAAACTAAGTAAGTTAAAATCACATACAATTAAGAAAACTTGGTTAAATAAAAAAAATTATAAGATTTTAGACTATGATTTTAAGATTAAAGGATTGATAGAAACTCTTTGGGGAATCCATTTTCAAGTTGAAATCTACCACAGTGGAATTAAAATATTGGCCTTGAACGTGAGCGAAGAAACAGGAACAAAAGATGAAGAAAGATTTTCATTTAATATAATATACTTTAATCCTCAAACAGATAACGATTGTTACTCGATAGACCACATCATTGCAGTTTGTTCAGAATCAGTTCCAAAAAAGAAGAAACTTAAAGATATGGGTAATTCAAGTATACTTAAAAATAGATATATTTTTAGGAAAAAAAGTAATTATTATACTTATGCAAAGATTTGGACTAAGGGAAAAATTGAAGAAAATAATTATGATAAGCAATTATCCTATGAATTTGCAACTGATGAATATTTATCATATGTAAAGAAAATTTTTGAGATGAAAAAATTGGAGAGAAGAAAAATTAAAAAACATTTCAAGGGTTTTTTAGATAAAATTATTATACTAACTAAGTTATAAAATGATATATTTAACTGCTCTTTTAATTTGGTGCCTAATAAATCTTCCAATTACTTTTATTGCTTGGGGATTAAAGACAAATATGTTTTATACGAGTTTATTCTTTTTGATAGGTTTTATGATAATATTATGTTTTGGAATGATTGAAGCGATTAGAAAGGATAGAAAAAGAATGGAGGATAATCATGGGAATGTATGATAGTATATGTTATCCTTGTTTTTGGTGTAGAAAGGAAAATTATGCACAAACGAAGATATTAGGTACTTGTACTCTCTTGAATTTCGAAATAGGGGATGAGTTCCTTGTTAGCGAAGAAGAGGGGTTTTATAATTGCATATTAAACCTCAAAGACAAATGCGAAAAATGTGGAAAGGAGACTGCCATTGTAATTAAGAATGGAAAATTCGTAGGTGTAGAGAATCCGAGGTATGCTAATTGTGTTGAAGGACATTGGGGGGCTTATGAATTTGATGATGAATTGACTCAGATAGTAAAAGAAAAATTAAAACAAATACAAGATGGGAAAAAAGATAACTGTAGCAAAAGTTGAACAATGTGAAAAATTTGTAGTTTTTAAAGGGAAAAAGTTTTATCCGCCATATAAATGTTTATGCTGTGGAAAAGAAGTTTCCGAAGAGCAATTTTGTTATGGAAGATGTTGTGCTTATTGTGATTTAGGAAGATGTCAGAGTAATGGAGGATATGAAAAAGGACATGGTAGAAAAGATATTCTTGAAAATGCTGAAGAGATGGGGGATGAGTTACAAGAAATAGTAAAAACAAAATTAAGACTAATAAAAGATGGAAATAAAAGAAAAAATAAACGAAATTTGCAATAAACCTGTAAAAGATAGAGAAAACTGGGAGCATCATGTTTTAATCAAGATGAAATATGGAGGGAGTGTAAGAGATTATCTATTATCTATGGGAGACTTTAAAGATGAAGATGAATTAACTCAAATAATGATAGAGAAATTGAGGAAAATAAAAAATGGTTGAAGAAACTATAATACTATGCGATGTGTGTAAGGAAAGAATTGCGAAGAGTACATGCAATTTGTGTGGTAAAGATATTTGTAAGTATCGTTCCTGTATAAGAGAATTCCCTGTTTCTATTGGTGGAAGAGTAAATCCTTATGATGTTAGCGGGGGGAAATTAATGAATATTTTATATTGCAGAAATTGTTGGGATAAAAAAATAAAAGATTTGATAAATAAGAAAGACTTTTGGGATGAAGTCTTCATTGAAAAAACCGTAAAATCAATTGCAGATTGTATCAGAAAAAGATTAATTATAGAAAGTTTAGAATATACAAAATGAAATGGTAGAAAAAACAGTAAAAATATGTGATACATGCGATACAAGCATTGCTAAAAATAAATGTCCTTTTTGTGAAAAGGATGTCTGTTCAGAATGTTCAAGCGAATTAGAAGCAGGAACTGTTAGTTTAACTACCTGTGAAAATTGCGCAAATAAAGTAGAGATGGTTGCTAACAGAGGGAAAAACTTTTGGGAAGAGTTTAACAAAAATGAAAGTATGAAAAACAAAATTCTCACTTATTTAAACAAAAAAATTATATTGAAAGGTCTTGATGAAAAACCTGACTATGAAGAGGGAGATGAAGAGGAAGATTATTCTCCTAATTTCTCCAAAACTGGAGGAATATCTATAAAAAGAAAGTCAAAAACCAAAAACAAGGGTTGGGCATCAGCTATGAGGGGAAATGGATAAAAAGGAAGAATTAATAATGGAAGCAAATTGTGAAATTTGTAAGCAAAGAGAAGCAGATAAATCCATTAACATTGGATTGGATTTGGGATATACTATCGGAAAATATGGTGATACACCAATAAAAATAGATTATAGAGTAGAGCCCCAATGTGTTGCTATATGCTCATTATATCTTTGTGGAGAGTGTGAGAAAAAGATTAAACAAGGAAAATATGTTTACATAAATGTTCTACCAGAATTAAAAAAATTAATTAAAAAAGCTTTGATAAAACAAGCGATTATCGAAGGATTAAAATGAAATGCCACTGTTGTAAAAAGGTTTTGAAAAATTGGTCTGCTGGACAAAAATATTGTAATTCTTGCTCTTTATTCACAATAGAATTAAGAAGACAAATTGCATATTGGAAAGGAAGTACAAAAAAACTAAGAAAACTTTACTATGGACAAGAAAATGGGGCTGAAAGATTAAGATGAATAACAAAGAAATAGAACAACAACGTAATAAGTCAATCGAAAGTTTAAAAGAATATGCCAAAAAGAATGGTTTTGAGATACCTAAAATGTTAGAATATAAATCAGTTGCTATTGGTTATTTAAGCATAGATGAAGAATTTGAAAGAGGAGAAGTTTCTCAAAACTTTTTAAATAAATTACAAATTCTTTGGAATGAAGGAATTACTTTAGGTTCATTAGGTTTTCATGAGTGTGAATTTTGTATTGACGAAGGAAATTATGAAAACAGAGGAAAAAGCAGTTCAGAGAAAGAATTAGCAGATAAAGAAAATAAAATAAAATATTTATTTCCAGAAATGATTTTTCATTATATCACAAAACATAATTTTAAACCATGTAACGAATTCATAGAATTCGTAATGAGGAGTTAAAATGGTAATGAAAAAATCAGGTAGAGGAAGTGTTGGAAGATCATTTAACACGAAAAACAGATATGATAATGATAAAGAATTTAGAGAAAAGCGGAGTGAATCCTGTAAAGAATATTATCAACGACATAAAGAAGAACGTATCAAACAGAGCAAAGAATATTGGAATACATTAAAGATAGATTTAGACAAACGGTGTAATAAAAGTGGATGTAATAAACTATTAGACCCAAAAAATAAATCTGGGTTTTGTAAAAAACACATTTGGGAACATAAAAGAACAAAATGAAGGGTATAGAATTAAAAATGGCTAGCAAAATGTTCGGATTTAAAGATGGATTTAGTTTTTGGTTTAAATGGAGTTTTATTAATCCTATTGAACAATTTATTTGGTTGAATATCACACATAAACCTTATTGCCTTTATTCTGGATGGCATTGTAAAAAAGAGGGTTGTGAACATAAACACTTGTCTACAAAAAAGGAAATCAAAAAGCATTGGGAAGAGTCACATAAAGAAATGGAAAGAGTTGAATCTGGGAAGAATGGTGTGTGTGTTTATTGCGGAGATGAAAAGGGAACTATTAAAATCCCAAATCCAAATATGTCTGAGATAAATCAGTGGCTTATTTGTGAAAATTGTAAAGAAGTTATTAAATTACAACAAGAGTTATCTTTTTTATCCATTTCTAAAATTGATAATCCAAAAAGAGCAGAAGAAATTAATAATAGACTTTTAGAAATTTCTAAACAAACAGGAGAACCAATTATGACTACTCAGATTAGCAAAGAAGCAAAAGGTTATAAATCTTCAAGTATAATATTCACTGGAGAAAAAGATAAAGAAGCTTAGAAAAATGAAAGGCGGAACAAAAGACTGTAGAATGTGTGGAAAGAAGGTTGAGACATTTCTAAAAACAATTGGAACAAGAAATCGTAAGAAGATCGGCGGAAGAGGGATGGGATATATAGAAAGTAATGAAGGTGTCCTCTTTGAAGGAATTTGGTTTTGTAATGAGTGTTGGACCGAAATAATTGGAGAAGAAGTAAAGAAACCATTTAAAATGATTAGAAAAAAGTTGCCCAAAACAAAAAAGTTAAATGTTTCAGAAGAAAGAGAAGAAAAAGGGTTATTTGAAAAACCAATTTGTATCATAGAGGTGAATGAAAACATAAGAAGAGTTTTTAACAATAAACCATTAACTCGTCCATTAGCGACATTAAATAAAAGTTGTAAATTCAAAGAGAAGTATAACATAGCATTTAATCAAATCAATGAAGATAAGATTAAGAAAATAAATCGGTTGAGAGATAGAGAATATATGGCACGGCCAGAAACCAAGGAAAGGCTTAAAGCATACTATAAGAAATATAATAAACGTCCAGAAGTCATAGAGAGAAAGAGAAAATACCGACAAGAATACCGACAAAGACCGGAAGTTAAAGAAAAAAGAAAAGAATATTACCAACGTCCAGAGGTTAAGGAGAAATTCAATAAATATTACAAAGAATATTACCAACGTCCAGAGGTTAAGCAGAGAAAGAAAGAAAATCAACAAAAATATTATCAAAAGAATAAGAAGAGGATAAGGGAACATCAGAAGGAACATCGTAAAGAAAACAAAGGAGCGTGAAGAATAAATGGCAAAGAAAAAATTCAAACCATATTGGAATGTAATTCAAGAAAACTTAGCAGGATATGGAGCAAATCCAACAGTATGGATAGATTCAGAAGAAAAGGAGTTGAAAGATGAAAGATAATAGTTTTGGAGATATGTGTGGTAATTACAACAACCCCGAGAAATCGGGGTTTATAATAAAATGACATCAGAAACATCAAAAGATAATATTTGTGCAAATTGTGGGCATCCAGAATATAATCATACTGGTATAAGTCATACTGGAAATGGTTTTTGTATGTGGGCATATTGTAAATGCAAAAAGTTCAAACCAAAAGATAATATTTGTGCAAAGTGTGGGCATAAAAAAGATTGGCATTGTTTATGCGAAGAAAAGTTCAAACCTCAAAAGTCTGATTTTCAAAAAGAAATAGAACAAGATGCTAAAAGATTAAATGAAATATATGATAAACATCAAAATCATAGTCCTCAGAATGTTACGACCTTAAGGGAGAACAATGACAAGTCAAATGGGCATTTTGAGGACACTAATAATCATGGTTCGGATGATGCGAGTAGTTTAAGAGGAAAGAAGTATTTTGCAGATGCCGTAAGGAAATATGCTCACAATAATAAAGATAAAATAAGAGAAAAAGCAAAGAAAGTTTATCATAAAGATAAAACTAAACAATTAGTAAGAGCAAATACAAATCATAATAATGAGAAGTTAGGAATATGTTCTAAATGTAAAGAAAAAGGGAAAACAGAATTTCATCATTTTTCCTATGAACCAAATTTATTTATAGAGGTTTGTAAGAAATGTCATAATCAATTACATGGGAGAAAATATTATGGAAGATAACCTAAGTGATAAAATAATGTATGCTAAAGATGACGGTTGGGATGATGTTGTCAAAGTGAAATATGTCAAAGAATTTGTGAAGAAGTTGCAGATATGGTATGATGATGAAGATGATACAAGAACATTTGAAAGATTTATGAAAGACGAAGCAGGGAGTGCGTTGACAAATGGATAAAGAAAAGAACCAATATTATAATGAAAAACGTTATGAAGTTTTAGAAAATAAAAGTATGATTCATGTTTTCAAAAAGTCTTTTTGGTTTAAAAATCTTAAATGGTGGAAAGGATTTGCGAAAGAATTTTATATTTGGAAAGAAGATAATGGAATGTTTATCATAAAACAAAGAAAAAATGAAACTTAAAACTTTGAAAGATATTGAAGCAATATCAGATGGAAGTTCATTCGAAAGAGTAGAAAAAGCTGTTTGTAATAGAATAAAAGCAGAAGCAATTAAGTGGGTTAAGGAAATTACAACTGAAAAAGATAAGTATATTAGAGCATGGATAATACATTTCTTCAACATTACAGAGGAAGATTTAAAATGACATCAGAAACTTGTGCAAATAAGAGGAAGGCTAACAAATGAAAACACTAAATATTCCTTTTGATGATTTTATTAGTGAGTTAAAAGTAGAACTAGCTTTAGGAATACTTCAATGGGAAGACACACATAAAGTTGAATTTATAATTAATGGAATTAACACTTTAGTAGAAAAATATACAAAATGACATCAGAAACATTCAAACCATATTGGAGTGTAATTCAAGAAAACTTAGCAGGATATGGAGCAAATCCTTCTGTTTGGGTTAATTCAGAAGAAAAGGAAAAGGAGTTAAGAGATGGAAGATAGAACAAGTACAGAAAATACCAAAAAAATAGATGAAGCCTTTAAATTTGATGAAAGTAAATATAAGAAGACAGAAATGAGAAGAATTACAACAATTACTACTTGGAAAGCTTTTTGTAATGAGTGCGGTTCTTCTAATACTTTTGTTTATCCTTCTATATTGGAGGTTCACAACAATTAATAAAATGAAACTAAAAGATAAATTAAAGCAAACAATATGTGTAATTTCTCTAGTTGGAATGTTATCTTCTCCTTTGATTGCACAAGAAATAACACGAGAAAATGTACCTGCTATAAATCCAGCTTCTTTAACTGCAATTGAATTTGGAGTGTATAGCGAAGAATATCCTATTTATGTAGTAGCTCTAAAATATGATACTGATTATGATGGATGGGAAGATGCGAAATTTGTATATTTATCAAATCCTCAATCATCAACTCTTTTAGGTACAGATATTTTACTTGAATATGCAATCGATTGGAATAAAAATCATGTTTATGAAGATAGAGAAATAATCAAAAGTGATTGGTTTGAACAGGAAAAATAAAATGGACATAGAAAAAATAACAGAAAATATTTTGAAGAAAATTAAAAAGAAATGGAGTGGTGAAACACAAATTGGTTTTAGTGAATTAGCCATGCAAGATGCAATTAGATTAGCTTTGTCTCAATCTTCAAAGAGAGCTGAAAGGGGGTATAAAAAATGAAAAAAATAAAAGTAACAGTAGAAGGAACTGCTCCTCTCTTATTTAATCGATTTACAGAAGATTCTGGTGGAGGAAGAGCAAAGAGAAAGTATGATGATAAAGAAGAGGCAGAGAAAAGAGTTTATAGAATGAGTACTGGAAAGAAAAATCTGTATATTCCATCAATTTATTTTTATAAATCAATGATAAATGCTAGTAGTTTTTATAAGATTGGAAGGAAAAGTGTATCAACAATTTTAGCAGGGACTATTAGAATAGAACCAGAAAAAATTGATTTAAAGACAAATAAGTATATAATGGATAAACAGCCAGTAGTAGTTCAAAATGCTCGTATAATGAGAGTAAGACCGAAATTAGATAAATGGAAAGTTTCCTTTGAAATTGTATACAACGAGAAGTACTTTAACAAACCAGATATGTTAAAAGAAATATTAATAGAAGCTGGAGAAAGAATTGGTATTGGCGATTCCAGACCTCAGAAAAAAATGTTTTATGGAACTTTTGAAGTTAAAGAATTTAAAGAAGTAGATTAAATTTCATTTAATGGAGGGTAAAACCTCCTATTTATATTTATTTGGTATGTTAAGTTTCGCTAAGCTATTGTCCGGTTTGTTATAATAAGTTAAGGCAAGGTCATAATCATATTTTCAGGTGAGGTTCGATTCGATAAGGTGGGGTTAGGTGCGATGCGATAAGGCGAGGCAAGAAATCATAATCATATTTTGCGTTGAGGACAGATAAGGCCAGGTACTGTTGGGTTAGTTAAGGTAAGGTCATAATCATATTTTATGCTGCGGTATGGTAGGCTCCATTCGGGTAGGTTTTGATAAGGTAAGGAATCATAATCATATTTTATGTTGCGAAAGGGTGGGCTATGTTGCGGAATGGTAGGTTTTGATAAGGTAAGGATTTCATATTCAACCATAATAGGTTGTCATTTGGTGAGGCGAGCTGTGATGAGGTAGTGTATTGTTTGGTGAGAATAAGGTAAGGTCATAATCATATTTGCTATGTTTGGCTTGGTTTCGGTAAGAAATGTTTGGCTAAGCTTTGTTAAGGTATGTTTAGGAAAGGCTAGGATAAAAAATAAAATGAAAATTGAAATAAATTTTTGGATAATATTTGTAGTAGCATTTTTTGTTACAGTGGTACTAATAAAAATTCCAATTACATTGTTTCCTTTTGGGGTTATGATTGGAGTTTTAATAATTGCTGTATCGTTCCTTTTGAGGAAAAGTATAGTCTATGACACGAAAAAAAGAAGGATAGAAAGATTTAAATAGTATATTGAATATTGAATATAAATTCCTTCGGGATGTCTCCCTGTTCAAGGGCAGGGATTGAAAAAATAAAATGATAGAAGAGACAACAATGCAGGATAGATTACGAAAGAAATTGTATGATAGATGCGCTAATTTTCATTCTTTTAAAAAAATTAAGGGCTACCCAAAAATAAAATATCATGATTTTGGGGATAGGAGAATCTACTTTATTGAAGTATCTAAAACTAAAAGATTACAAGAGCTTGGTTATGGTTTTAAATATAATGATGTGCTAATAGGAGTAACTAAGAAAAAAACATTTTTTGGTAAGATTAAAGATAAAGAATTCTTTCAAGAGTGCAAAAATATAGAAACAAATCTTCCTAAATTATTGAAAGATATAATGTTTTATCAAAAGAATGAAGAAAGAATTATTCCAACTATAGAAGTAAAACAGGGGGAACAAAACTGCATAGAACGTGCTTAGAAAATAAAATGGTTGTGATTGTATTACCGAGATGGACTGTTGAATTGGAAGACAAATTAGATAAAGTGATTAAAGATATAGCAATAAAAAGTCATATAGACTTAAGCATGATTGAAGACAGCAAAGCAGTAGAAAGAGGCAAAGATTTTATTTCTAGTTCCTTAGTTAGAATTTACGAGAATTATGATGTTGAAGGTAGAAAAAGATTAGAGAAGTTTGAAGAAGATATGAAGGAAACTATACAAAAAGAGAAAAAAACAAAGAAAAAATAAAATGAAAAGATTATTAATAGAGATTGGGGATGCTGGAGTTTTCTCAGAACAGCCAGAATTTAAATTTAGGATTGAAACAGATAAAATAAATGAAAAGATGATGAAATCTATTATAAAGTCATTAGAAGATGTACTAGAACAAATAGTTCTCTATAATAAAAGTTAAAATGGAAATAAAACTAAAAAAAGAAGAAAGTGTATTATTGGCTTATTCAGAATGCCCAAAATGCCACAATCCGTTCAATACTAAGAAGAGAAAAAAGACAAATCATCATGTAATACCAAATTTTCTTAACCCAAAGACTGAGATAGAAATTACATTATGTTTGGAATGTCATAATGAATTAAATAAGTGCTACAATACTCAAGAAATTCTTGCACAAACAAGCACAAATTTAGAAGTTAATGGATTTATTCAATTCAAAAAAGCATACGAAGAACTACAAAAAAAATATAAAGACCATAAAATAAATCGTGGACAATTTGGTGAAGGACTTTGGACAGGTTTAATGGCTCACCTAGAAGCACAAGACAAAAAAATAAGGAAAATGGAGCCTCGATATAAAAAGGAATTAGACAAGGGAGATAAAAAATAACAATGGTAGATTTAGATAACGAAACAATTGATGTAATAAAAAAAGTAAAAGACGCTCTGAAAGACACGTCCTTTGACATAAATCATTTTGAAGTTGGAGAGACTGGTGCTAGTGGAGTTATGATTGAAATAGATATAAGGAGACATGAAAAATGAGAATAATTAACAAAATTTTTACATTTTTAGGTTATACTCGGTGTAGAGTGTGTCACAAATGGTGTAAACCTTCAACAATACTTGGAGATTTATGTTCTAGTAAATGCTTAGGAAAAGAAAATGAAAAAAATAACAATAACAAGAACTTATGAAGGTTGGTCGGAAGAGTGTCCTTATTGTCAAAAGTTAGTAGAAGCATCTACGAAAAATCAAGTTGTATACAGAATGAAAATACATAAACTAAATTGTAAAAAAAAGAAGTGAAAGGAGGTAATAAATAAAAAATGATAAAACAAAAACTATTGAACATAAAGAGCATTAAGATAGACCCGGAACTTTACGTTCGGAATCAGGTCAATTGGATAACCACAATTCGATATGCTAGTGCTATGACAACAGGATCACTTTTTCCACCAATAACAGTAACAAAAGATGGAAGAAAATATATCTTAATTGATGGTGCCCACAGAATTGCTGCTATGAAGATGAACAAGGAACAACATATCCAAGCCGAAGTTTTAGAAAATTTAAGTAAAAAAGAAATTTTTATTGAATCTATAAAAAGGAACAATGCACATGGTTTACAGTTTTCTGCACAAGAACAAGCGAAAACAATATTGAAATTGAAGGCTATGAAAGTAACAAAAGAAGAAATTTCAGAATTGGTAAGAATACCTATGGATAGAATTGAACCATTTATGGCTAAAAGAATGATGAGAATTGTCGGAAGCAGAGGTGGAGAAAAAGGAATAGAAATCTTGAAAAAAGAACTTAAACACCTTGCAGGAACAGATTCTATGGAAATAAACCAAGATGGATTCCTTGGAACAAGCCAAGTTAGAATAGTAGAAGACTTGATTAAATTAATACAAAATGATTTAATCGATTGGGATAACAAACTTGTGGCAAGAAAAATGAGAAAATTACATAAACTATTAGACGAACTACTATGAAAATGGAAGATAAAAATGAAGAACAAGTGGAGCAAAAGGAGTTAAAATGTGTGACCATTGTAAATAAAAATCCAGACAAATTAGGTGAAGAAGGGAAATTAGAAATTGCTCATGACATCTTAGAAGAACTTCTTCCAGAAGAAGTGGATAAATTCATAAAGAAATGGGGGTGTAAGAAATAAAATGGAAATGAGAACACAAGAAATGATGAAACAGTTTATGGACTCAATCAGAACCAAAGGCAAAGAGTATGAAAAGAAACAGATTAATCTTAGAAAGGTAAATAGTATAAAACTTTGCCTAAATTGTAGGGAATTTGTTACGATAAGTATGTATGGATTAAACGGTCTTTGTGATATGTGCAAACAAAAAGTATACACTATTAAGAATAACTAAAATGGTATACATAACAGATAAAGAAACACATGATGCCCTCATAAAAGATGTTGAGAAAAGAATTAAAAATGAGAAAAATAAAGAACAAGGGGAGGTTAAAAAATGAAAAAGAATAAAGTAATAGTTGGCTTATTAGTTACAGTTGTATTGCTAATTTTGTTCATAGTTGGTATGTTTGTTATAAAACCGGCTATACAAAAATACCGTGATAAGATGATAAATGCTGGGATGGAATATGCAGTTTTCCTATTAATGCAAGAAGTATCTACCTGTAAACTAATTCCATTAACCTTTGAAAATCAAACAATCGAAGTAATTGCTATTGAATGTTTACAACAACAGGCACAAGCAGTTCCACAAGACCTTGAATAAAATAATAACACAATTGAAAGGAGGTAAAAGATTACAATGACAAAACAAACATATGAATTTAGACCAGAGAGATACATCTTTTTAGCAGCAGTTTTTGGAATAATTTTAATTTTAGCTGTTACAAGTGTGTATACAATTTCTGCAGGTTATAGAGGAGTTGTTCTTACATTTGGGAAACCAAGTGAAAATATCGCACAAGAAGGAATTAATTTAAAAATACCTTTTGTCCAAACAGTAAAGAAATATGAAGTTAGAACACAAAAAATAGAAACTGAAGCAGATAGCGCAAGTTTAGATTTACAAGATGTTCAAACAACAATTGCATTGAATTTCTATCTAGACCCTGGGAAAGTTAATAAGTTACATCAAGAAATTGGAAGAGATTATCAGGTTAGAGTTATAGACCCAGCGATTCAAGAAGTTGTAAAAGCTGCAACATCTCTATTTAAGGCAGAAGACTTAATACAGAGAAGACCCGAAGTAAGAGATAAAATGCAAGAACTTATATCTGAGAAACTTGAAAAGTACCATATGATAGTAAAAGACTTCAATATTGTGAATTTCCAATTCTCAGAAGAATTTGATAAAGCAATTGAACAAAAAGTTGTCAGTACCCAACTTCAACTAAAGTCTCAAATAGACTTAGAAAGAATTAAAGTTGAGAAAGAACAAATGATAACTCAAGCAGAAGCTGAAGCAGAAGCTTTGAGATTGCAGAAGCAACATATTACACAAGAACTTATACAGTTAAGAGATATTGAAGTTAAAAGTAAGGCTTTGGATGTTCAGAGAGACGCAATTGAGAAATGGGATGGTGTATTGCCAATGATTACTGGCTCAGGCGGAGTTCCGTTGATAGAGATTCCTCAACTACATAGGACAGAAGCTATAGAAGAATAAATTTAAATTTTTGCATCAATGTTTTGTGGGGCTTTATATTCAAAGGATGAAAGATTGTGAAAAAAATGGAACAGGAAAGTAAAGAGATACTTAGGAATAAAAAAAGATTAGAAAATCTTTATAGAGAACACTCCGTATATGACACAGCAAGAATTTTAAAAGTAGGAATAAATACTGTGGGAAGATGGCTGGACAGACACAAAATAGAAAGATATGGTAAACCCATGTTGTTAGGGAGGGGAGGAGTCAAAAGAAGAGAACTTAGATTTATTTCTAAAGGGTATTGGTATATTAAAAAACCAGAATGGAATAAAGAAAAAAGAGAACATAGGGTGGTTGTAGAAGAATTTTTAGGAAGAAAATTAACTAAAGAAGAAACTGTCCACCACATAGATGGAGATAAATTAAACAATAAAATAGAAAATTTACACATATTAAACAATGCCGAACATAGAAAAATAGAACATGAATTAAAACAGATAGGATACATTCTTTTTAAGATGGGCATTATTAAATTTGTTGATGGACATTATGTTTTAGATAAAGAATTTCAGAAACTAAACAAGGAGGAGGATAATCAGAATGGAAAAGATATACAGAAAAGATAAAATTGAATTATTGGGAAATATATATTTAAATGTGGTTAATGGTGGGAATTCTCAAACTTCAAGTATCTTTAATGAAATAATAATTAATTCTATTGGAGTTAGTGGATTAGAGAAAGTTAAGAAAATTGCTTGGAAAAATGAACCTGAAGAGGTGCAGGAAGAATAAAATGATATTTGGAACATCTTGTATAAAATGTGGAAAGAGAGCATTATTCTTTGGATTATTTAACTATAAATGCTTTAAATGTTGGAGGTACAAAAGATAAAGATGAAAATTCACCATGCAAAATCAATAGAAGAAGCAATCAATGATTTCCAAATATTTTTGGAAAGTGATTTATACACTAAGTTTAGACCAACAGAAGTTTTAACTATAAAAGGAAAAAAAGAAAAAAAGCACTACAAAAGGAGCGTAAAAAATAAAATGTCAAAAAAATATATCTGTGATAGGTGTGAGAAACTTTTAACAGACAAAGAATATAAAAAAAGCGAAGCAAAGTATACATTTCTTGATTTGTGTAAAAAGTGTTTGCCTAAATACTTAAAGTTTCAAGAAAAACAAGAAAAAGAAAGGGTAAAGTTTATGAATCAAGAGGAGCGTAAAAGATAAAATGGAAGACATATCTAAACCACTTAAAAAAGAAATATATTTAGATTCAGAAGATACATTAGTTATAGATGGAAAAAAATATATTCCATCAAAAACCAAAATGAAAGATATAGATGGAATAAAGCACGTTGAGAAAACATTAATGATTGAATTTGATGAAAAAGATTTTAAGAAAAAAGTTAATCATGTTGCTAATATTTTATCAAAAAAAATAAATAAAGAAGAATTAATTAAAGAGTTAATTAGTAAAAAACCAATTTCTGAAATTAACTCCTTATATAAACTATTCACAGAATCTGAAATAAAAAGTCTTAAAGTTCAAAGAGGGTGTTTAGGTATAAAAATAAATTCTGGATATCCTAAAACTGGGGGGAGATATTTTCAACTAGTGGACTAAATATCACTAGCAAAAATTCGCAATAAAGATGGAAATTGAATTAATTAATGCAATCCCAGAATTAGAAAATCAATACAAGGCTTATGTTAAATCATTTATTGACGCAGGGAAGATAACTCTTGAAGAGTGGAATTCAAGGTTAAAGAATTTTAGAGATGATGATGGATATAGTATAATCCATTATCTTGAAAGTGTTGTCAATCGTTTGGATATTTTTGTTACCCTTAATCCAATAATGCTTGAAAATAGAGAAGAATTAGAAAAGAGATTTGGTGTTAAAATAAAAACTCCAGAAGAATTATTGAAAGACAAAACACCAGTTGAGGTGGAGAAGAATTAAAATGGTTTCTAAAATATATAAGATTGGAAGATGTTATTATCAGGAAATTCCTATGGATAAAAGAGGAGAACCAAAATTATTAGCAAATGATGAAGATGAAAGTATTTTTACTTTGGTTGATTATGATGGAGAACCAATAAAATTTTTTAGAAGATTAAATGGAAAAGATGTTTGCAAATGTTAAATTAAACGAGGTGAAAGAATAAAATGGAAAATATAAGTTTAAAAGAATATGGAAAGGCAGTTTCAAAGTTTGTAAAATCTACTTTAAAAAGTAATATTTTATTACAGGATAATGTCCCATCAGTTGCTACATCTAACCATATAGTATTTGAGGGGAATCTTTATTTGTCTGAAACAAAGGTTATTAGAATTAAACAGGAGGACAAAACAGCACAGTAAAAGTGTTTAGAAGATAAAATGGAAATTCCAAAAGATTGTAAAAAAATGACAGAAAAATATTTAATAGAAAGAGGAGGAATATGTGGACAAGCTTGTTTAGCTGTTATTGAAGGACAACCTATTTCTCAGGTTTTGAAAGATTGGAAAGACTTAGGATTTGAATTTAAGGGTTGGTCTGGATGGAAGCAACTTAGAGAATATTTAGAGAAAAAAAATTATACTGTAAAGCAGGTTAGAGCAAACAAAGAAAAAGTATTCGTAATTTTTGAAGATGCTTATCTTATTGCAAGAGTTCAATGGATTGGAGAAAAAGAGAATAAAGAAAAACCTTTTTATGGTTGGGGTCATTGGACTGAAGCATCTGCCCATACACATTTTATTTTAATCCATGATGAAAAGTTTTTCTGTAATGAAACTGGAGTATTGGATTTTGAGTTATTAGGAGAGTATTTGAATGATGATAATGGGATAATAACTTCTTACTTAGCAATTAAAAAAAATGTTCGTAAATGTCAAAACGAGGTTCGTAAGAGATAAAATGCCTAGAGCAAAATCAACTGGAAGAAGATTAACAAGAGATAAGGAGAATAGAAAAAAAAGAAAAAGAGAACAACAAAAGGAGAGGAAAAGATAAAAATGTTATTGGAATGTAAAGTATGTGGATGTCTAATATTCGAATTTGATTATTTACCATTTGGATGCCCAATCTGTGAAAGTAGATTTATAGGTAAATATCATGGCATAATTGGAATGTATGTAAAAACACAACCTGAAGAGGTGCAGAATAGATAAAGATGGAAAGAGAAGTAAAATTAAAAGAAGGAGAATATGTCAGGATAAAAGGGATAGTTAATGTACATGCTCCTTATAAAAAAATAAATGGTATTTGGGAAGGTGGAAGTAGTTGGAGTATTAAGAATCCTTTAATTATGTTAGGAAAATGTAAACATAAACCAAAGAAATTAAGGTTTAGAAGAAAATTACTGACTGAAGAAAAAGTTTATTATAAAAAGGGAGAAGAATCAATAGTATGTTCTAATTGTGGTTATATTATTAAATTTGGTAAAGAATTGGAGGAACAAAACAGCACAGTAGAAAGTGCTTAGAAGATAAAATGGAAAATATATTAATAACAGGGAGTAGAAAAATAAAAAATAGAATAATTGTTTATCATATTTTAGATGAGAATATTCCCGAGGGTTCAAGGGTTATTAATGGTGGAGCAGAAGGAGTTGATTCATTGTCTTTAGATTGGTGTAACCAAAGTAAAAAAAATCTTAATTGGACAACAATAAAACCAATCAAATCACAAAAAGAATATTACCTATATAGAAATGCTGAAATGATTGGTATGTGCGATAGAGTTATTGCTATTTGGGATGGAAAAAGTAGAGGAACAAAATTCACCATTGATTATGCCAAAGCAAGGAATATTCCAGTTATTATTTTTAATGAACAGGGGGAAATTAGAAGGGATATGTAAAAAGCAAAAATTTAAAATGGAAAAAA